>ENA-ORXC01000134-ORXC01000134.1-marine-metagenome-genome-assembly--contig:-NODE-134-length-74330-cov-3.865069_pt1 | contig 74330 bp, 55 predicted proteins | sample MGYA00237865_ERZ511478 | MGnify/ENA metagenome assembly ERZ511478
ACAACCATTCTAGCTTTTATTGTCGCGACTCGCACTGCTTCCAAACAAATACCCCAATATCAAAGTTACAATCGTACTTATTCCTGAAAACACATCATCAAATTTCGGATTATCGGAATCTGTAAATATTAATATACCCAAGTATAAAACAAGAGCTATTGCAACAATAGCTGATATATTACCGGGCTTCTCAAATCTAGAACCCCATATTCTACCCACCCATCCGAGTTGAGCGTCTTGCATCTTTTCTTGATGCTCGAACATTGCAGCCTCATCCTTAGCCATCGGACCAGGTGAAGGCAGACTAACTCTAGTATTCGCGATGTCTTTTGGCTCTATTGAACTCACTGATCTACCAAACCTCTAAAATGGTTCTTTATTAGATCATCTGATATTATATCACTGCCTTCATTTCTCGTGATAGACCAAGGAGTATTTGGTTGATGAGTTAAAGCTGATAGCTGCAATGCCGAAAATGGCATATATTTTCTAGCTACATAGTCCAATATTTCATAGAATTTATTATTTGTATTGGACACTACGAAAGGCTTCTGCTCGTCTGCGGACCAAGATTTTGCGTAATCAGTAATAGGAGCATTCCGATAAGTTTTGAATATATGATACAATTCTTCTTCGACTGGCCCATAAGGCCACGCCTCAAAAACACCATCGATTGCTGGTTGATCTGTTATAGCCAAATGCCATCCATGCAAACAATAGACTAATTTCTGAATTTTCATAGGCGAAATTGTTGGGTGACCGTCTTCGAAGTCACGCTGTAAAAAGCAGTTTGCTACATACTTTACTGGAAACCTACTACCGATTTCATCATTTGTGATAGTACTCACTTCGCTTTCCCCTTCCGAGAACATTAAAAGAACGCTCGGATCACTTAGAACTGTGCCATAGAAAAGATACTAAGAACAGCAAAAACTAAAAAAATATCTTGACAGCACTTCTGCATTCAAGTTCAAGACCGAATCTTGTTCATATTTTGTTCTAATGTCAAGATTAATATCTTGTCACTAGCAATTTTTGCTACACACTCCTGCAATCGAACCCGCTTGCCCACCCCGTTGACCATGCCATAGGGTCGCGCTCCCTCCCCTCGCGCCCGAGCAAGCCCCATGTCCGACACGCCCCGCCGCACCACCAACGACGAAGCCCTGCGGTTCCATTCGCAGGGAAAGCCCGGCAAGCTGGAGGTGGTGGCGACGAAACCGCTCGCGACCCAGCGGGATCTGAGCCTCGCCTACTCGCCCGGGGTGGCGGTCCCCGTGCGGGCCATCGCGGAGAATCCGGATCTCGCCTACGAATACACGGCCAAGGGGAACATGGTCGCGGTCATCACCAACGGGTCCGCGATCCTCGGCCTCGGCAATCTGGGCGCGCTGGCATCCAAGCCGGTGATGGAGGGGAAAGCCGTCCTGTTCAAGCGGTTCGCGGATATCGACAGCATCGACATCGAACTCGACACCCCGAACGCCGACGACATCGTCAACGCGGTGCGTTACATGGGGCCGAGCTTCGCGGGCATAAACCTCGAAGACATCAAGGCCCCCGAATGCTTCATCATCGAACGCCGCCTGCGCGAGATGATGGATATCCCCGTCTTTCACGACGACCAGCACGGCACCGCCATCATCGTCGCGGCGGGGGTCATCAATGCGCTCGACCTGACGGGGCGGCGGATCGAGGATATCCGCGTGGTGATGAGCGGGGCGGGGGCGGCGGGCATCGCCTGCATCGAACTGCTCAAGAAGATGGGCCTGCCGGACGGGAACGCGATTCTGGTGGATATCGACGGGGTGCTGCACGCGGACCGGGGCGATATCGACGAATACCGCGCGCCGCACGCCCCCGTCACCCCCCTGCGCACGCTGGCCGAAGCGGTGGCGGGGGCCGATCTGTTCCTGGGCCTGTCCGCCCCCGGCATCCTGACGCCCGACATGCTGACGACGATGAATGCGCGCCCCATCGTCTTCGCCATGGCCAACCCCGATCCGGAGATTTCGCCGGAGGAGGCGCGCGAAGCCCGGCCCGATGCCATCATCGCCACGGGGCGCAGCGATTACCCGAACCAGGTCAACAACGTGCTGGGCTTTCCCTACATCTTCCGGGGCGCGCTGGATGTGCGGGCGCGCACCATCAACGACGAGATGAAGATCGCCGCCGCCCGCGCCATTGCCCAACTCGCGCGGCAGGACGTGCATGACGACGTGTCCGCCGCCTACGGGCGAAAGCTGCGCTACGGTCCAGACTACATCATCCCCGCCCCCTTCGACCCGCGCCTGATCCATCAGGTGCCGGTGGCGGTGGCGCAGGCGGCGATGAATTCGGGCGTGGCGCGCAAGCCGATCATTGACCTCGCAGGCTACGAGCAATCCCTGATGGCCCGCCTAGACCCGACCGTCACGATGCTGCAACGCCTGCACGAGCGGGTGCGGATGCAGCCCCGGCGCGTGGTCTTCGCGGAGGGCGAGGACGAGCGGGTGATCCGCGCCGCCGTTTCCTATACCCGCGCGGGGCTGGGCGAGGCGATCCTGATCGGGCGCGAGGAGGAAATCGGCGAGACGGCGCGCAAGCTGGGTCTCGACGGCATCGACGAGGTCACCATCCACAATGCCCGCCTGTCCGAGCGCATCCCCGCCTATACCGACCACCTGTACGCGAAGTTGCAGCGGCGCGGGCGGCTGCATCGCGACTGCGAGCGGATGGTGCAGCAGGACCGCAATATCTTCGCCGCGCTGATGGTCGAGACGGGGGATGCGGATGCGATGATCTCCGGCGTCACGCGCAAATCCTCGATGATCCTGGAGGATGTGCGGCTGGTCCTCGACCCCGACCGCAAGCCCAACGTCATCGGCGTGACGGCGGTGCTGGCGCGGGGGCGCACGGTGCTGGTGGCCGACACGTTGGTGCACGAGATGCCGACGGCGGAGGAACTGGCCAATATCGCCGAAGCCGCCGCCGGGGCCGCGCGCAAGCTGGGGCTGGAACCGCGCGTGGCGCTGACCTCCTACTCGACCTTCGGCTATCCCGAATCCGAACGCTCGGACAATCTGCGGGACGCGGTGCGGATACTGGAGGCGCGGGGCGTGGATTTCGAATTCGACGGCGAGATGGCCGCCGATGTCGCGCTGAACCGCGCGGCGATGGAGACCTACCCCTTCTGCCGCCTCTCCGGCCCTGCCAACGTGCTGGTCATGCCCGCCCGCCACTCCGCCAGCATCTCGACCAAGATGCTGCGCGAACTGGGCGGCTCGACCCTGATCGGGCCGATTCTGGTGGGGATGGAAAGCCCGGTGCAACTGTGCTCGATGGGGTCGGGGACGGGGGACATCGTGAATATGGCGGTCTTCGCGGCGGGGGCGTTCTGAGGGGGTGGTATGCGCAAAAAATCGAAAGAAGATTGGTTGAGAGTTTATGTCAAACTGAAAGATGGAATTCGGTTTTTCGCTTAGAGTCACTATTCGTTACAAATTGATTTTAGGAGTTGCAATATAAAATCATTCGGTGTCTCATAGTGACTGCCATTGTATAATGGCGTTGGATAGCATGGTAGGAAAAATGCATGGATACTACTAACATTCCAACGTCTATCCAACTGCAATGGTCTCAAGCCAGAGTTCCTATTGTTGTTCGATCGGGAGTTAAAGGCGACAAACTTACAGCGCGCATTCCTTACCGATCAGACAACAAAAATTGGATCCATGGTTTAGCGACTGGAACGCGGAGGCCAGAGGTCTCGTGGGCACCCACCGAGAAGGCTTGGAAACTTCCTGTTTCTTGGTTGGACCGTTTTATAGACAGTGCCTTGGGTCGATATGGACAGCTTTACGTAATCCAGCCGTTTCGTGAAATGGAAAAATGTGCTCCAGCTTGTCGCAATGCAAAAGGCCATGACTGCCAGTGTTCGTGCATGGGCGAGAATCATGGTATCGGCGACGGCAATGGATGGTTCGACGTATCGGAGACGTTTTCTTTTCGCTGGGGTCCTGAGCAAGCGGCAATTCGGTTGATGAGAAAAAAGATCTGATTTTTATCAGCAATAATTTATCTCTGTTGATTTATAAGAACACTAAATTCTGGAAATAGATTTTATTGTGTATCCATGCATGATCTCGTCACGCTCATAGCTGACTATTACACCAACGGCCCGAAACAATAATCGCTTTATCCTAGGCGCAGGCACGGGGCAGAGCCGTCTATACCTTGAAATCCGCCCCCGCGACCCCCGCGAACTCGCCTTCCACCTCGAACGTACACCCCGCCTGCGGGTCCGCCGCGCGCTGGGCCGCGTCGTAGCCTTCCCAAGCCGAGGTCACGATCATCCGGTCCAGGGCGGGGCCGACGAAGCACGGACAGGTCGGCTGGCCGGTCGGCAGGGGGATGCTGCACACGAGCGACCCGTCGGGGGCGAAGCCCGAGACCGATCCACCCCCATGGGCCGCATTCCACAGCACGCCCTGCGCATCCACCACCGACCCGTCGAACACCCCGCCCCGGGGCAGGGCCTCGCCGGTCAGGAACACGTCCGGCTCGCCCGTCGGCAGGCCCGTCGCGGGGTCGAGCGCGACACGCCAGACGGTGTTCTGCGCCGAGTCGCAGAAATACCCCGTGCCGCCATCCGCCGAGAAACAGATCGAATTGGGGATCGACAGCGCCGGGAACAACGTGCGGATCTGCGCCCCGTCGGACCAGTAGATCGCCCCCGCGCCCTTCTGCGCCTCGCGCCCCATCGTGCCGATCCACAACCGGCCCGAGGGGTGGACGCGCCCGTCATTGCTGCGGGTGGCCGGGTCGTCCGCCTCCAGCGGCACCAGCAGGGTCAGCGCACCATCCGCCACCGCGCGCCGGTACAGCCCGTCCTCCATCGCCAGCATCTGCCGGTCGTCATCGACCCGCGCGACCACGCTCGCCATGCGCGGCAGGGGATGGGTCAGCGTCTCGCCGGTCGAAAAGCGATGCTCGATCAGGGTCTTGCCGAGGATATCCGGCCACCACGCGCAATCCGCCGCGCGGTCGTAGCACGGTCCCTCGCCCAGTTCGCAGGCCGGGGCGGGCAGTGTGGTCACGGCGGTCATGGTGTCTCTTCCTGCACGTGGAATCGGGTGGTCTGGCGGTAGGTGTCGCCCGGCATCAGGGCAACGCCCGGAAAGTCGGGACGGTTCGGCGCGTCCGGCCAGCCCTGCGGCTCCAGCGCCAGCCCGGCATGGGGACCGTAGGGGGTGCCGTGGTGGGTGGCCGCGTTGCCCGTATCCAGCCCCGCGCCGTCATAGACCTGCAAGCCCGGCGCGGTCGTCGTCACCGTCAGGGTCGCGCAATCGGTGGACAGGATGCAGGCGGGGGCGGTCCCCTCCAGACAGAAATTGTGGTCGAGCGGGGCGTCGCCCGGCAGGCGCACGGGCCGCGCGCGGCGAAAGTCGAACCGGGTATCCGCCACCGGATGCGGCGCGCCCTGCGGGATGCTCGCGGCATCCACCGGCAGGTATTCCGCCGCGCCCACCGCCAGCCGATGCCCGGACAGGTCCGCCGCCCCGTCCAGAGTCCAATAGCCGTGATGGGCGAGGTTGCAGAAGGTCGGCGCATCGGTCCGCCCCTCCATCTCGATCACCAGCGCCCCGGCCGCGTCCAGCGCATAGGTCACCGTCAGGGCCAGCGTGCCTGGAAAGCCGCCCTCGCCGTCCGGCATCACCCGGGTCAGGCGGCAGGCATGGTCGTCGTGGCCGTCCAGATGCCAGTTCACGTCGCTGCATCCGGTACAGCCGCCATGCAGCGTGTTGCGGTCGCCGTCGTTGCGGTCGAGCGTCAGCATCCGCCCGCCCAGCGGCGCACGCCCCCCCGCGATGCGGTTCGCCACCCGCCCGACCGTCGCCCCGAAATACCGCATCGGTCCCGGATAGGGCGCGAACTCCGGGCTGCCGAGGACGAGCGGATGCGCCAGTCCGGCGCGGCGAAAGTCCTGGAGGCTCGCCCCCCAGGTCATCACCGCCGCCCGCGTCCCCGCCCGCTCCAGCCCCACGCGCTGCACCGGGGTGCCGTCGGGCGCGGTGCCGAAGACCTGCGGCGCGCTCACCACTCGAAGGGGGCGACCTGCCGCCGCCGCGACTGCAGGAACGCATCCGCCGTCAGGATCATCGGCGTCATGTCGAAATCGCTGCGCCCGTCGCGCACCAGCGCGGCCATCTTCGCATAGAGGCGCGTGTACTCGCCGCCCAGCAGCGGATTGGTGCCGTCGTCGGAATCCGGCCCGTCGCCGCCGCCCGCCTGCTCCACCCCGTCGATGGTCAGGGTCGCGCCGCCATCGGACAGGGTGAGATCGCCCTCCTCCGTCTCGATCTCGATCCGCCAGATCTGCTCGCCCTCCTTCAGGAAGTCCAGATCGGCGGTCATCTCGGCCCCGTGGGGGTGCGAGAAGGTCAGGGTCGCCGCGCTCGGCATCGCGCAGTTCTCCGGCACCGCCATCTCGCCGGAGACGATGTGGAACGGGTCGGCCAGAATCTCGGTCACGATCGAGAAGGCGTTGATCGTGGGGTCGAAGATGCCGAAGCCCGCCGGCTCCCATATCCAGTCCTGCCCCGGGTGCCAGCGGCGCGCGTCTTCCTTCCAGACGATGCGCAGGGCCTTCAGCCGCTTGCCCGCCAGCCAGTCGCGGGCGGGGGCCACGCCCGCCGCCTCGCGCGAGTGCCAGGTGGCATAGATCGAGACGCCGTTCTCCCGCGCCGCCGCCTCCAGCGCCATGCACTCGGCGACGGTCGAGCCGGGGGGTTTTTCGAGCATCACGTGCCGCCCCGCCTGCATCGCCTGCATCGCGTAATCGAAGCGCGGCGCGGGGGGCAGGCACAGGGAGATCGTCTCGATATCGGGGCGCGCGGCGAGCATCTCGCCGAAATCCGAGTGGCTCTCGATCCCCTCGACCGTGCCGTTGCGCGATTGGGTCGCGGCCAGCGTCCAGTCGGACGAGGACTGAAGCGCGGGGACGTGCTGGTCCCGGGCGATCTTGCCGATACCGACAAGGGCGATAGGCATGGTCATGGCTCGACCCTCTTCTGTATGGTGCAGGCACCGATCATCCCGGCGCGTGTGGAACCGCGATACTCAGCCCGGCGGCGAAGATCAACCCGGCCAGCGCCGTCATCGGGCCGCATTTCCGGCACAGTGTCGTGCGCAATACGGCCTCATAGGAAGGAGGGCGGAGAAGACGGTGGACCCCGACCCTGAAACCGATGCCGATCTCCGGCATTTCAGCCCGGCGTCATGGCGATATAGGCCGCGATCCCGATCCGGCCAAGCAGAGGACCCGACAGGCGTTTGAATTATAACACCGAATACTTCTCTTCTTTGTTGTATATTTGCAAATCTAAACAACTTCAGATAGAATTGGCGTATCCCTTGACATCTCGATACCAGATGCTTCTTGTAACGAAACAGCATATTGCACTTCAATGCGACGTGAAACCCGGCCGGGGTGACATGCCGAAGTAACGAGTATCCGGTCTCTCCGGAAAATGCTTTTCTCGCCCTGATCCTGTTTCCCTTCATTCGCTGGCGGAGGTTTCGTATTGCGCTTGTCCTGCACCACGATCCGGCTCGGGGTCGCCGTTTCTTCCCTCGCGGCCCTGTTGTCGCACAGCCCGCCCGCAATTGCCGAAACCCCGCCGGATGCGCGGCAGGACGCCCTGTTCGCGCAATTGTACGACCGGCCCGACGACCTGGACCTGATGTTCGAGTATGCGCGGGTATCCGTCGAGCTGAACGACTACGAAGCGGCCATCGCGACGCTGGAGCGTGCCCTGGCCTACAACCCGCGCGTTCCGGCGATCCGGCTGGAGCTGGGGGCCTTGTACTACCGGGTCGGTGCCTATGGCGCGGCGCAGGCGTATTTCGAACAGGCGCGCGCGTCGGGCGGGCTGACCCCGGCGCAGGACGCGCAGGTGCAGGAGTATCTGGACCGGGTCGACAGCCGCACGGCCCGCTCGCGCCTTTCGGGCGAGGTTTCCGCCGGGGGCATCGCCTCGTCGAATGCCAGCATCGGGCCGGACGATATCACGATCCTCTCCGCCGGCACCCCCGTCACGGGGCGCGAGGCGACGGGGGATGTCGGGGCCTTCGCCAAGGGCCGCATCCGCCACGATTACGATCTGGGCGGGGCGAATGCCGATGTGTGGCGCACCGAGGCCGGGATCTCGGCAGTCGAGTTTCCGGACGAGGACGCGGGCGATTTCGTCTCCCTTGCCGCGCGCACCGGGCCGGTCCTGTCCCTGACGCCGGACGAATACGGGCCGAAGCTGCGCCCCTTCGTGGAGGGGAATTACGTGCATTTCGGCGGCGATTCGCTGTATGCGACGGCCGGGGCGGGGGCTGAATACGTGAACACCGTTTCTGACCGCTGGACCGTCTTCGCCGAGGCGGGCCTCGCCGGGCGGCAGTTTTTTTCCGGTCTCGACGACGAGGATCGCGTGATCGGGCGGGTGACGGTGGGCGCGGCGTACAAGCCTGTGCCGGACCTGACGCTGCGAGGGCGGATCAGGCTGCGCGGCGACAGGGCGGCGCGCGATTTCAACAGCAGTCTTTCGGCGAGGGCGCGGGTCGAGGCGATATGGCGCTACGACCCCGGCCTCGCCATGGCCGGGCGCAAATGGGTGCTGACGGGCTATGCCGATGCCGGATACGCGCAGTACGACGACCCCGAGCCTGCCATCGACCCCGACCGGGCGCGGCAGGAGAAGGTTGCGGCGCTGGGGCTGGAAAACACGTTCCACTTGCAAAACGGCGTCTTTCTCCGGGCAGAGGGGCTGGCGCACTGGCGGGATGCGAACATTCCGAACTATGATCTGACCGTCTACGAACTGCGCCTCGGCGTCGGACTGGATTTCTGAAGGGGATACCCATGATCACCCTGTCACGGCTCTTTCTCACGACATCCCTGGCCCTCGCCTCGGCGGCCCCCGTCGCGGCGCAGGAGATCGGCACGGTCGCCGCCGCCAATACCGTACTCGACGGCACGCCCCCGGGGGCGGAGCGGCGGGCGCTGTCGATCGGCCAGCGGGTCGTCGCGAACGAGCGGCTGCGCAGCTCCGATACCGGATCGGGGCATCTGCTGTTCCGCGACCATACCAGCCTGAGCATCGCCCCGGACAGCGATATCGTCCTCGACCGCTACGTCTACGACCCCGAGCGCGATGCGGGGGAAATTGCCGCGACGATGGCCAAGGGGGTGCTGCGCTTCATCGGCGGTCGCATCACGGATCGCAGCGAGGCGACCGTCGAAACCCCCGTCGCCACCATCGGCATCCGGGGCGGCATGGCACTGGTGGAGGTGTGCGCCACCCCTGCACAAGACTGCCCCGGCGGCATCACGGTCATCCACCTCGCCGGACAGTTCACCCGCGTGACGGCCCGGGGGCAGACGGTCAGCCTGTCACGCAGTTCCGCCCGGGCGACGGTCACCCCGGGGGGTGCGCCGGTCTTCACCGGCCTCGCGGACAGCGCCGAAATCGCCCGCCTGATCACCGCCCTCGAAGGGTCGGGCGAGAGCGGGGCAGATGCGCCGACCCGGGCCGCCCTCGAATCCGGCCTCGCCAGCGTGGTCTCCGTCGGATCGGGCGCGCGCGGGGCCGGGGCGGGCGCGGCCCTCTCGACCGGGGGGCAGTCCCCGGAACCCCTCGGCCTGTTCGAGGCGGGCCTGTCGACCGGGGATGCCCTCGGCAGCGTCTTCGGCACGCCGGATGTCGGGCCGCTGGACGAGGACGACATGGCACCGGATGGCATAAGCGGCGAAGGGATCGGGAGCGGCAGTGGCAGTGGCAGTGGCGGCGGTTACGAGTATGAATTCGAGTACGAGTACAGCTCCTCCTCTCCCTGATCCGCCCCGAAACTCCGAAAGGACCGCCGGATCGTGATGGCCTCCCGTTTCCGAAGGCGCGCGCTGGCGGCCCCCCTCGCCGCGCTGCTGGTGACGGCGCTCACGGTGATGGTCGCCCTGTCGGCCCCGCGCTGGGCCGAGCAGATCGATTACTGGCTGTTCGACCGCTTCCAGCAGGCCGCGCCCCGCGCCTACGACCCCGACGGTCCCGTCCGCATTATCGATATCGACAGCGCCTCCCTCGCCCGGATCGGCCAGTGGCCGTGGCCGCGCACCTATGTGGCCGAAATGGTCGAGCGTCTGACGGCCCTGGGGGCCGCGACCATCGCCTTCGACCTGGTATTCGCGGAGCCGGATCGCACCTCGCCCCGGCGCGCCGCCGCTTCCTGGGCGCGGTTCTCGGACGACCCGCCCCTCGATCTCGGCCACCTGCCCGATCACGATACGGTTCTTGCCGGGGCCATCGCCGGTGCGCCGGTCGTGCTGGGGACCATCCTGTCCCGCGCCGCCGCCCGTCCCGTACCCAAGGGCAGCCTCTCGACCCTCGGCCCCCCCGCCGAGCCGCATCTGCCCGCCTTTCCGGGGGCCGAGGTCAACCTGCCCCTGCTGGATGCCCGCGCGACCGGCCTCGCCTCGATCACGCTGACCGAGCGCGCGGGCGGCATCGTGCGCAGCCTGCCGCTGCTGACGGTGGTGGACGGGGCGGCCCTGCCCGGGCTGGCGGTCGAGGCGCTGCGCGTGGCCCAGGCTCAACCCGGCTATCTGGTCAAGACGGTCGGGGCCAGCGGCGAGGCGGGCTTCGGCGCGGCGGGGATCGTCGGCCTGCGGGTCGGCGCGTTCGAGATTCCCACCCGGCGCGACGGGGCGCTGTGGCTGCGCTATGCCGGGCATCGGCCCGCCCGCCATATCTCGGCCGCCGCCATCCTGCAGGACGACTGGCGCGCCCTGCGCCCGCAGATCGAGGGCCGGATCCTGATCGTCGGGGCCAGCGCCCCGGGCCTGCGCGACCTGATCGCGACGCCCCTGTCCGACAACGAACTGGGCGCGGCGGTACATGCCGAGGCCGTCGAACAGATTATCGCACAGGATTTCCTGACCCGCCCCGACTGGGCGCGGGGGGCCGAAATCCTGATGCTGGTCTTCGGCGGGGGGCTGATGGCGGTGCTGGCCGGGGCGGGGTCGACCCTGTGGGTCAGCCTCGGCGCGCTGGCGCTGGTCGCGGCGTGCCTCGCCGGGGGCTGGATCGCCTTCGCCGGATATTCCCTGCTTCTCAGCCCGTTCTGGCCCCTCGCGGGCGGGGTGCTGGCCTGGAGCGCGGGGTCGGCGGTCAACTACCGCATCGCCGACCGCGACAAGCGGCAGGTGCGCGCGCAGTTCTCGCAGTTCCTGGCCCCCGAGGTGGTCGAGGAGATCGCCGAGCATCCCGACCGCTACCTGACCCCCGGGGGCGAGGACCGCGAGATCACGATCCTGTTCGTCGATGTCCGGCGCTTCTCGACATTGTCCCGGGCGATGAGTTCGCGCGAGCTGATCGTCTATCTCAACGACTTCCTCACCCCCGTCTCGGATGCCATCGTCGCGCAGGGGGGCATGATCAACAAGTATATCGGCGACGAGATCATGGCCTTCTGGAACGCGCCCAAACCCCGCGAGGACCACCGGGCCAAGGCGCTGGATGCCATCCTGTCGATCCGCGCGGCGGTGGCGGCGCTCAACCTGCGCCACCGGGCGGCGGGGCGGCCCGAGATCGCCTTCGGTGCGGGCGTGAATTGCGGGATCTGTTCGGTCGGGGCCATCGGGTCGTACCGGCGGCTGGACTATACCTGCATCGGCGACGACGTGAACACCGCCTCGCGGCTGGAAGGGCTGACCAAGCAGTACGGTCTCGACGCCTGCATCGCCGAAAGCGTGGTGGCGGGGGCCGACGGCCATGCGGTGATCGAACTGGACCGGGTGGAAGTGGTGGGGCGCGAGGGGACGCCGGAGCGCATCTACGCCCTGTTCGGCGACCGGGCCGTCGCGGCGCAGGACGGTTTCCGCCATTCCCGCGCGACGGCGGCGGACGCCCTCGCCCTCTACCGCGCGGGGCGGTTCGCGCAGGCGGCGGCGCGTTTCGACACCCTGGGCGCCACGACCCCCGCCCTCGCCCGCTATGCCCGCACGATGTCGGCCCGGGCGAGCGCCTTCGCGCACTCCCCCCCGCCCGAGGGCTGGGACGGCGTGTACCGCGCGACGGTCAAGTGAGGGGCCGGAGCGTTACGCCGCAGCGGCGGCCCCCGCCTGCGCGTCCAGAACGGCGCGGATATCGCCGAGGCTGTGCATCCGCGTGATCTGCGCCATCGAGAACTGCACCCCGAAGGCGACCTCGACCGCCAGCAGCAGGTCGATATGGCGCGCGCTGTCCCAGTTGGGCGTGTTGCGCGCGGCGCTGTCGTCGTCGAGCGATGCTTCGTCCGTGCCGAAGATCGATGCCGCCAGCCCTGTGAGTGTCATCGGTGGTCCCCCGCCTCGCAAAGGGGTGTTCTACACGCCGACCCTTGAGATCGGATGAACCGTATCCGGTTTGATCTTGCAACGGGGGGACCGATTCGGGCATGATCGCGCAGGGGTCGCAGACCTAGAGCGTTTTCAAGGGCGATGGGTTCATTGCCCGACTCGGAAAACGCGCCAAAACAAAAAGATAGAGCATCCTGAACGATCCTTATATCGTTCAGGATGCTCTAGAGCGATGTCGAGGGCGACGGGTTCATCGCCCGACACGGAAATCGGAAATCGCGCCGAAGTCAGGATGCCCTACCGTGCCATTTCCTGGGCATCGGCGAATTTCTGCATCATGGCGGCGATGCGCGACATGGCACCGTCGGTTTCGTCCATGGACATCGCGCCTTGCTCGGGCTTGGCCATCAAGCCGCCCTGTTTCGGCGCGTCGATCTTGTTCTGCGAGACGGTCATCAGCGATTGCGCGCGCTGCTCGCCGATACTGCCGCCACCGCCTTCGCTGGCGCTCTCGTCGCTGAACTTGGGGGTGATGTCGGCAAAGGCGGTGCCTTGGACCGGGCCGCGCAGCATGGCGTCGACGGTTTGTGCAGCAAGGGGGCCCATCGGGTATCCTATCAGTCGGTTCACGATAACGTGTCTCATTATAGGACAATTTCCCGGAAAACTGAAGCGCGAAACATCCTTACGCTGCATGTATTTCCAGTGCACGCCCTCCGCGCCCTCGCCGTGCTCTCTCCGCGCGCGCGCCTGTCCGGCTCCGAAGACGCAAGGCCCTTTGCGCCGGGCCGTCCTTCCCCTATCCTGCGCCGATGCGTACCCGTCATCCCATATCCCAGAATCTCGACCGGCTCATCGCGTGCCGGTCCTGCGACCTGCTGCTCGACCGGGTGATCCCGCCGCCGGGCAAGGTGGCGCGCTGTCCCCGGTGCCATCACGTTCTGCTGTCCAACAAGCGCAACGTGATCGACAATACGCTGGCGGGGGCGATCTCGACGGCGATCCTGATGGTGGCGGCGATCTTCTTTCCGTTCATCGCGCTGGACGAGGCGGGGCTGCACCGGGATGCGTCGGTGATGGATGCCGTCGGCGCGTTCTCCGACGGGTGGAGCGCGCCGCTGACCATCGCGGTCGCCGCCTTCATCGTCGTGATTCCCGTCACCCGGGCGGTGGCGCTGATCTACGCCCTGCTGCCCCTGCGCCTGGGGATGAAACCCGCCCGCAATGCGGCGCGTAGCTTTCGTATGGCCATGGCGATGAAACCGTGGTCCATGGCGGAAATCTTCATCGTCGGCGTCGCGGTGGCCCTGATCAAGGTGACGGATCTGGCCACCGTCTCGTTGGGGCCATCTTTCTGGGCATTCTCGGCCCTGATCGTGATCGTGGTGTTCGAGAATACGACCCTGTGCGAATGGACCATATGGCGCCTGCTGGACCCGAAGAGACGATAACGGCCCGGGATGCGGGTCTGGTTTCGTGCACGAACTGCGGCACCCTGGCCCCGCTGGGAACGCCCCGCTGCGCGCGGTGCCATGCCGCCCTGCACAGCCGCAGCCCGAATGCGGGGCAGCGGGTCTGGGCGTGGCTGCTGGCCGGAATCGTCTGCTACATCCCCGCCAACCTGTACCCGATGCTGCTGACCAATACCTTCGGCAAGGTCTCCACCGGCACCATTATCGGCGGGGCCATCGAATTGTTCGAGTACGGCGCGTGGTTCGTGGCGGTGGTGGTGATCGTCGCCTCGGTCGTCATTCCGGTCGCGAAGTTCATGGTGATCGCGGGGCTGATGCTGGGGGTGCGCTACGGCTCGCGCCTGTCCGCGCACCGGCGGATGCAACTGTACGAGGCGACCGAGTTCATCGGGCGCTGGTCGATGATCGACGTGTTCGTGGTCGCCATCCTGACCGCATTGGTGCAGTTGGGGTTCGTCGCCTCGATCAATCCGGGGCCTGCGGCAGTGTGTTTCGCGCTGTCGGTTGTCTTCACGATGCTTTCGGCGCAAAGCTTCGACCCCAGGATGATCTGGGACAGCCTTGAGGAGCATGCCGCCCGTGTCCGACGCTGAACCCCGCGATTTCCACGATGCCGAGACGGCCAGCCGCGGCTTCTCGCTCGTCTGGCTCGTGCCCCTCGTCGCCCTGATGCTGACCATCGGCGTGGCGTGGAAGACCCGCGCGGATCGCGGACCCGTGGTCGAGATCGTGCTCGACAGCGCCACAGGGGTCGAGGCGGGCAAGACCAAGGTAAAGCGCCGGGATGTCGAGATCGGGGTGGTCGAGGATGTGGGCTTCACAGCCGACAGCGCCCAGGTCGTCGTCTCCGTCCGGCTGGACAGGAAGGTCGCCCCCTTCATCGATTCGGGCGCGCAGTTCTGGGTCGTCAGCCCCCAGGTCACGCTCGAAGGAATCAGCGGGCTGGAGACGGTGCTGTCCGGCTCGTATATCGAGGCGTCGTGGGACAGCGAGGCGGGCGAGCCGCAATACAGCTTCAAGGCGCTGGAGAATCCGCCGCTCACTCCCCCCGACACCCCCGGAAAGCGCGTGCGCCTGATCGCGGAGGATGGCGGGTCGATGTCGGTCGGTGCGCCGGTCTTCTACAAGCGGATCGAGGTGGGGCGGATCGAGGCCAAGACCCTGACCCCCGACGGCGAGGCCGTCGTCTTCGACCTGTTCGTCGAGGCTCCCCACGACCGCCGCCTGACCGAGGGCAGCCGCTTCTGGAACACCTCCGGCATCAGCGTGGAACTGGGGGCGCAGGGGGCGAAGCTGAAGCTCGAATCGTTCTCGTCGTTCCTGCGCGGGGGCATCACCTTCGATACGGTGGCGATGGGCGGCGCGCCGGTGGACGAATACCACCTGTTCCGCCTGTTCGGCGGCGAGCAGCAGGCCCGCGCCAGCATCTTCGACGACGATTACGGCGCGCAGATCCGCCTCTCGATCGAATTCGAGGGATCGATTCGCGGTCTGGATGTCGGCGCGCCGGTCGAATTGCGCGGCTATCGCGTGGGCGAGGTGATCGACGTGATCGCGGCGGTCGACAACAGCGCGGGCGTCCCCGCCGTGTCGCTGGTCGTGACCATCCTGCTGCAACCCTCGCGGCTGGGCCTGCCCAAGGGGGAGGCGGAGGAGAGTCTGGAATTCCTGAAGACGCTGGTGCGCAACGGCATGCGGGCCAAGCTGGCCAGCGCCAGCCTCATCACCTCGTCGCTCTATGTCGAACTGGTCGACCGCCCCAGCGAACAGCAGCGCGAGATCGACGAGACGGCCCGCCCCTATCCGCGCCTGCCCAGCGTCCCCTCCGATTTCGACGATCTGGCCGCCTCCGCCGAAGGGGTGCTGAACCGCATCAACGCCCTGCCGATCGAGGCGCTGCTGGAATCGGCCACCCTGCTGCTCGACAACGTCAATACCATCGTCGCCAGCGAGGATACCCGCGCCATCCCCGGCGGCATCAATGGCCTGCTGGGCGAGGCGCGTGTCCTGGTCGGCGATCCGAAGCTGGCCGAGGCGACGGGGGATCTTGCCGCCACCATCGCCGCCGCCCGCGCCATCGTGGAATCGGCGAACGAGGCGGAGATCGCGGTCAGCTTGCAGGCCACGCTCGATACCGTGACCGAAACCGCCGATTCGATCCGCCTTGCGATGGACGAAACACCGCCTATCCTTGCCAACCTCACCCGGCTCAGCGGCAATGCCGCCGACCTGCCGCTGGGCGACCTGATCCTTGCCGCCACGCGCCTGCTGACCAATGCCGATACGTTGGTCGCCGATGAAGACACCAAGCGCATCCCCGCCGATCTGGCCGCCTCCGTCGCCGATATCCGCGTGATCCTGGCCGACCTGCGCGAGGCGGATGCCGCGACCGGTCTGGCCGATGCCCTGCGCGAGGCCGGTATCGCCGCCGCCGCCATCCGCGAAACGGCTGAAGGCGCGCCTGCGCTGATGGCCAACCTCACCGGCTTCAGCGAGACGGCCCGCGCCCTGCCGCTGGACGACCTGATCGCGTCGGCCACGCAACTGGTGCAGAACGCCGATGCCTTCGTCGGGTCCGACAGCGTCAAGGCCCTGCCCGAGACGCTCGACGTCGCGCTGGGCGACCTGCGCACGCTGCTGGGCGACCTGCGCGAGGCGGATGCGGCGACGAATCTGGCCACCGCGCTGGCCGAGGCGGGCGAGGCCGCGAAATCCATCCGCGCCGCCGCCGACAGCGCCCCGACCCTGATGGCCAATCTCGCGGATCTCAGCGAGACGGCCAATGCCCTGCCGCTGGACGACCTGATCGCGTCGGCCACGACCCTCGTGCAGAACGCCGATTCCTTCGTCGGGTCGGAGGAGGTCGCGGCCCTGCCCGAGGATGTCTCCGCCGCGCTGGACGACGTGCGCGCGCTGCTGGGCGATCTGCGCGAGGCGGATGCCGCGCGGAATCTGGCGCTGGCATTGCAGCGGGCGGGCGAGGCGGCGGCCTCCATCGATGCGGCGGCGAAGGACGCGCCCGCCCTGATCGACCGCCTGACTGCGCTCGCCGCCAACGCCGCCGACCTGCCCCTCGACCGGCTCGTCGCCTCGACCGAGGCGCTGATGCGCGAGGCCGGGGCGCTGGTGCAGTCCGACGACGTGCAGGCCGTGCCGCCGCTGATCACCGCGACGCTGGCCAATATCGACGGGTTGCTGACCGAATTGCGCAGTGCCGAGATCACCGCGCGCCTCGCCACGGTGCTCGATTCCGCCAACAACACCGCCGGCAGTATCAGCCTCGCCGCCCAGGGCGTCCCCGCCGTGTTGACCCAGATCGAGGCGTTGGCCGCGCAGATCCGCACCCTGCCGCTGGACCGGACCATCGAGCGGACGAATCAGTTGCTGGCCAGCATCGACCGCATCCTGACTGCGCCGGGGGCCGATCAACTGCCCGAAAGCATGACCGCCGCCTTCGACCAGCTTCGCGTGACGGTGGCCGACCTGCAACGGCGCGACGTGCCGGCGAATTTCAACGCTTCGCTCGTGTCCTTCAACGAGGCGTCCCTCTCGTTCACGGAACTGTCGGCCAATCTCAACGCGGTGCTGCCGCAGGTCAGCGGTCTGGCGGCGCGGGCCGATTCGGTGCTGTCCGAGTTCGATGTCGGCTCGGAACTCAACTACGAAGCGATCACGACCATTCGCGAGATCCGCGATGCCGCCCGCGCGATCACCGCCCTCGTGGCGACGATCGAGCGCCGTCCGAATTCGCTGATTCTGGGGAAATGACGATGATTCGCACCCTGTACCTCCTCGCCGCCGCCGCGCTGCTGGGCGCCTGCGCGACCGTTGCCGATGCGCCGACGCGCTACTACCTGCTGCCGAAACCCACGCCGGTGGAGCGGGTCGTCTTCAGCGACGATACCGTCGCCCTGCGCGAGCTGGACCTGCCCCTCTACGCCCGCGCGGCGGAGATCGCGTATCTTGACGCGAACGGCGCGGTGACGCTGGCCGACGAGGATCGCTGGGCCGACGAACCGGCCCGGGCCGCGACCCGCGCGCTGGCCGGATCGTTGCGCGAATCGCTCGGCGCGCCGGTGGTGGTCGAGCCGTGGGGGCGCGCGGTGCAGCCGGTGCTGCGGATCGACGTGGTGGTGGACCGGTTCGTCGGGCGCTTGGGTGGCGAAATGGCCCTGACCGGCGATTTCCAGATCGTGCGCCTCGACGACCGCAAGACCGTCTCGGCCCAGGGCTTCGACATCACCGTGACGGCCCCGGGCGAGGGTTTCGACGCCCTGACCCGCGCCTATTCGGATGCGCTGGCGAAACTGTCCGACGAAATCATCATCGCTATTCGGGAAGATGCGGTTTGAGCAGGCAAGCTCTGCCCCGGGCGTAAGACCCGGGGCCTCGCAGTGCGGTGCGCTGACCCGTCGAGGCCCCGGGTGCCCCGTGCAGCGGCGCTGCCCGGGGCAGAGCGTATTTTATTGCTACCCCCGCCGCGCCCCCGGGGCCGTCATGGCGATGCGCATCAGCGCCCGTTCGATCAGCGCGCGCTCCGGCAGGGTGCGCCCGCTGCGCAGGTCCGCCTCCAGCCCGTCGATCTGGGCCAGCGCCTCCTCCACCGCGCCATGGGGCCAGGCGCGCAGTTGCGAGGCGAAGGTGTCGCGCAGCTTCCAGAAGATCGGCGGGCGCAGTTTGCCCATGGCGGTCCCGGCATCGATGCCCTCGGCCTCCATGACCGCCTGCGCCCGGTGCAACCGCTGGAAGTACAGCGCCAGCACCCGGATCAACCCGGCCAGCCCCGATCCCTGCGCCTCCAGCCGCTCGACCAGCGAGGGGATCGCGCGGGGGCGGCCCATGGCCACGGCCTGGATCGCGGTGTCGTAATCGGCCTCGGCGGCGGGGGGCGCGCAGGCCAGCACCGCCGCTGCCGTGACGGTATCCTCCTCCAGCGCATAGAGCGCCAGCGTCTCGGCGAATCGCTCCGCCTCCCCGAACTGGAATCCGGCCAGCACCTCGCCCAGCGCCGCCCGCGCATCGGGGCCGACGGGGGGCGCGCCCAACTCGCCCAGCATGGCCGAGAATTCCGCCTCCAGCGCCGCGCCCTCCGCCGGATAGAAGGGCAGGGCGACGGCATTGACCGCCCCCTCGAACAGCTTGCGCAGCTTGGACGAGGCCGCGAGCTGCCCCGCCGTCACGATCAGCAGCGCGCCGCCCGCCATCGTCTCCAGCGCCGGTTTGATCGCGGCGGTCGTGGCATCGGTGGCCCCGACCAGCGCGATGACCCGGTCCCCGCCGCCGAAGCTCATGCTGCCGGTCTCGTCCATCAGGATCGCGGGATCGCGGCGCACGGCGTCGCCCTCCAGCCGCACGAATCGAAAGGGATCGTCGGTCGCGCCGCCCAGTTGCGCGCGGATCGCCTCGTCCCGCCGGGCGGCGACCTGCGTGGCATCGGGACCGTAGAGCAGCATCGCGTGGTGCGCGGGGTCGGGCTTCTTCAGATACCCGCGCGAGCGGGAGGCGGCGAGCTTGGCCACCCGCCTCAGGCCCCCCAGGCCGGATCGTAGGCGACGGCGAGCCGCTGGACGATCTTGTCCGCCACCTCCGTTGCGGCCCGTTTCAGCACCTGCCGCTCCGATACCAGCGTCGCGTATTGCGAGGGTGTGGCGTTGTAGGCGGCGATGGAGCGGACTTTCCCCGTGGCGAGGGGCGCGGCGGAGGGAACCGCGCCGACCCGGCGCAGGGTATAGGTCGTGATCAGGCGGATATTGTAGCGCGTGACCTGGTCGTCATCCTCGATCGCCAGGCCCGACCGCTGCAACTCGGTCCGGGTCGTCAGGGCGAAGGCGGGCGCGCCCGCGACGGGGCGCAGCCGCTCGACCAGCGATTCGTGCAGCCGAAAGCCCAGTTCCCCCGATTCGCGCTCGACCCGCACCGACTGGAACAGCCGCCCCGGCCCGGTCCCCGCCCCCCCGCCGTAGAGGGGGCGAAAGCCGCAACCGCCGAGCGGTCCGCCAAGCGCCAGCGCGCCCAGCAGGAAGAGCCGTCTATCAGAGCACGACATTCACGATCCGTCCCGGCACAACGATCACCTTTTTGGGGCTGCCCCCGTCGAGCAGCTTCTGCACCGCATCTTCGGCCAGGGCGCGCGTTTCCACAACATCCTTCGGCGCATCCGCCGCAACCGTGATCTCCGCGCGCTTCTTGCCGTTGACCTGAACCGGCATCGTGACGGTATCGTCGACCAGCAGGGACGGGTCGGCCACGGGCCACGGAGTCTCGACCACCAGCGTGTCGTGGCCCAGCTTCGCCCAGGCTTCCTCTGCCAGATGCGGGGTCATGGGGGCCATCAGCAGGATCAGCGATTCGACCGCCTCGCGCAGGGTGGCGGGGTCGGGCCGGGTCGCGGTGCCGATGGCATTGGTCAGGCCGTAGATCTGCGCGACCGCCTTGTTGAAGCGGAAGGCGGCGATATCGTCGGTGACGGCCCGGATCGCGCGATGGGTCGTCTTGCGCAGGGCGTCGGTGCCGGTGGCGGGGCCGTCCGAATCGCCCACCTTCGCCGCCGCCTCGACCACCAGCCGCCAGACCCGTTGCAGGTGCCGCGCGGCCCCCTCGGCCCCCGATTCGGTCCATTCGACATCGCGCTCGGGCGGGCTGTCGGACAGCATGAACCAGCGCGCGGTATCGGCCCCGAACCGGGCGATGATCGCCTCGGGGTCGATGGTGTTGCGCTTGGATTTCGACATTTTTATCGTCGGGCCGACGGTGACCGTCTCGCCATTCGGGTCGCGCAGTGTGCCGTCCTCGCCGCGCGTGACCTCGTCGGGGGTGAAGAACAGCGTGCGGGTCACGCCCTCATCCGTCGTCACCTTGCGCGAATACGTCTCGTGCGTGACCATGCCCTGCGTGAACAGCGCCTTGAACGGCTCGACCGAATCGCTCGACAAATGCCCGGTCTTGGCCATCGCCCGGGCAAAGAATCGCGAGTACAGCAGGTGCAGGATCGCGTGCTCGATGCCGCCGATATACTGGTCGACCGGCAGCCACCGATCAACCGCAGCGCGATCCGTCGGCGTCTCGGCGCGGGGTGAGCAGAACCGCGCGAAGTACCAGGACGAATCGACGAAAGTGTCCATCGTGTCCGTCTCGCGTACCGCCTCCTTGCCGCAGGCGGGGCAGGGCACGTGCTTCCACGTCGCGTGGTGCTCCAGCGGGTTGCCGGGGCGGTCGAAGGTGACGTCGTCGGGCAGGCGGACGGGCAGATTCGCCTTCTTCTCCGGCACGATCCCGCAGGCATCGCAATGCACCACCGGGATCGGCGCGCCCCAGTACCGCTGACGGCTGACGCCCCAGTCACGCAGGCGGTAATTCGTTGTTTTTTCGCCCTTTCCCGCTTCGGAGAGGCGATTCGCGACCGCGTCCTTGGCCGCCTCTATTTCCATCCCGTCAAGAAAATCCGAATTGATGATCTTTCCCGGGCCGACATACGCCTCGGTCCCCACGTCGAAGGTCGCGGGGTCGGCCTCGGCGGGGCAGACGACCGCGCGCACCTTCAGCCCGTATTTGCGCGCGAAATCCAGGTCGCGCTGGTCATGGGCCGCACAGCCGAAGATCGCCCCGGTGCCGTAGTCCATCAGCACGAAATTCGCGACATAGACCGGGAACGTCTCGTCCAGGAAGGGGTGCTTCACGCGCAATCCGGTATCGAACCCGCGCTTTTCCGCCTTTTCCAATGCCTCCTCGGAGGTGCCCAGCTTGCGGCACTCGTCGATGAAGGCGGGCAGGCCCTCGACCGTCCCGGCCAGCGCCTTGGTCAGCGGATGTTCGGGCGAGATGGCCGCGAATCCCATGCCGTAGAGGGTGTCGGGCCGGGTCGTGTAGACCTCCAGCTCCGTCCAGTCGGGGGCAATTGTGCTCGCTTCAATGTCGAACCGCATCTGAAGCCCGTGCGACTTGCCGATCCAGTTGCGCTGCATCACGCGCACCTTCTCGGGCCAGCCCTCCAGCCCGTCCAGCCCCGCCAGCAGCTCCTCGGCATAATCCGTGATCCGGAAGAACCACTGCGTCAGTTCGCGCTTCTCGACCGGAGCGCCGGAGCGCCAGCCGCAGCCGTCGATCACCTGTTCGTTGGCCAGCACGGTCCGGTCGACCGGGTCCCAGTTGACCGTCGCGCTCTTGCGGGTCAGCAGGTCGGCTTCCATGAAATCGAGGAACAACGCCTGTTGCCGGGCGTAGTATTCCGGGTCGCAGGTCGCGAATTCCCGGCTCCAGTCGATGGCCAGCCCCATGGCCTGCAACTGCTCGCGCATGGCGGCGATATTGGCATAGGTCCATTCGGCGGGGTGCGAGCCGCGCTCCATCGCCGCGTTTTCGGCGGGCATCCCGAAGGCGTCCCAGCCCATCGGGTGCAGCACGGCAAAGCCCTGCGCGCTCTTGGCCCGCGCGACCACGTCGCCCATGGCGTAGTTGCGCACATGGCCCATGTGGATGCGCCCCGACGGGTAGGGAAACATCTCCAGCACGTAGTATTTGGGGCGGTCGGTCGCCGCCTCGTCCGTCTCGAAACAGCCCTTCTCGGTCCAGACCTTCTGCCATTTCGCTTCGGCGGTTACGGCCTGATAGACCCGCCGGTCCTCGTCATGCGCCATCGGGAAACTCCTGCATCGTCCAGCGTTGCGGGGGGTTTCGCATATCGGCGCGCGAAGTCAAAGACCTTGCGCACCGCGTCAGCGGTCGACGTCGTCGATGCGCAACTGCCGCGCGCGGGTCAGGATCGCATCCTCCAGCCGGCTGGTCATGGCGGGGTTGACGGCGGCGCTCTGCCAGACCCCGGTAGGCGTCAGCGTCTCGCGGAACACCGAGACGTCCAGTGCCGTGGCGGTCAGCTCGGCATCGCGCACATAGGCCGTCACGCGCACCCGCTCGTTCGCGGACCCGGCGACGGTGCCCCAATCGGTCGCGATGACGCCCGAAAACGTGTCGATCGAGGCCAGCGGCAGGAAGGACAGCGTGTCGAGCGAGGCGCGCCAGAGATACTTGTTCACCGGCAGGCGGTTCTCGTCCGGGTTCGAGCGCAGCCCGGCCAGCAGTGAGTTCTCGCCGGAGAAGATGGTTCCGTTATCGGGGTCCCAGCCGTCCCGGTCGGCATTGCGCAGGTATTCGTACTGCTCGCCGCCCTTCTCGACCCGGGCCGAATCCGCGAGCGAACACCCGGCGACGGCAACCATCACGCTTGCCGTTCCTAGAAAGCGGGCAAGAAAACACGAGTCCATGACTGAAGCCCCATCCCAAACATTGAAGTCGGTATCAGGCTACAGGCTCCGCCGGTTCCCGCAAAGCTTTTTGGGCGCAAAGTGTCTGTGGCGTATTTGATACAGATATCGCCGATATGCGTTGCGCAATACCGTTCCGGTTGACCGGTGAGCGTATTTTGCCGATTTTCCATCCACAGGAGGGGCGCAACGCCCATTCTAGATTTTTGTAGAGTCGACAACGTAGCGCTTCCAGAAGACAAAAAACGTTGTGTATTCAACACAGGAACAGGTGAACGCATGAATAAGTTTCTGATGGGTGTCAGTGCCCTCGCCCTCGCCAGCACCGTCGGTGTCGGAAAAGCCGAAGCAGTCGAGTGGGATCTCGATTGGGGCGGTTACTACAATTCGGCCATCATCTATCGCGAAAGCGATACGCTCAACAGCGACCAGGAAGGCATCGACGTCGTTCAGGACGGCGAGATCCACTTCACGCCTTCGATCGTCACCGATAACGGCCTGGAATTCGGCGTCGTCGTCGAGATCGAAGCCGATCCGACCGCCGGTCAGACCATCGACGACTCGCATGTCTATGTCGAGGGTCCCTTCGGCCAGCTCGTCCTCGGCTCCGAAAGCGGCGCGGCGTCCAAGATGCACTACGGTGCCCCGAACGTCGGCTGGTTCGGCGCAGCGGATGGCGGCGATGTCGACGGCTACCTCCTCCTCGGCGGTCTGAACTTCGGTCGCAGCCCTGCCTGGGCCGGTGCCGCGAACCGCATCTCCTACTACACCCCGCGCTTCTCCGGTTTCCAGGTCGGCGCGTCCTACGCGCATGACGACAACCAGAACAAGAGCAGCCCGAACGCCATTTCCGTCGGCAAGAACTACGATGTCGGCGCCAACTACATCGGTAATTTCGGCCTGTTCAGCATCAAGGTCGGCGGTGTCTATTCCCGCGCCGAAGGTATTGCGGCCGACGCGATCAATGGCGAGTACGTCAATGGCGGCGATGTCAACGGCACGCCGATCTCGTTCGCTCCCGGCACGGTGATCCCGCTGACCGCCATCGTGACGAAGCCCGCCACGCCAGCCATCAACAACCCCGGCGATTCCGACATGTACGGCGGCGGCATGCAGCTCGGCTATGCCGGCTTCACCGTCGGTGCCAACTACACCACGCAGGATGTTGCGGGTGAAGCTGACGAGCGCGACTACTACGATGTCGGCGTGCAGTACAAGACCGGCCCATGGGGTGTTTCGTTCCAGTGGGCGCACTCCGAGCAGGGTGCACTCGAAGGCGACAACTACCTCGGCGCAGCAACCTACAACATCGGCCCTGGCGTGACCGCAGGCGTCTATGCCGGTTACGGCGAAGCCGATCTCGGCAGCGGCAACAATGTCGACGGCTTCCTCGTCGGCACGGGCTTTGCCCTCTCCTTCTGATCGGTTTCCGATCCGACGAGACGGAAAGGGCGGGAGCAATCCCGCCCTTTTCCATTTGCGGCTTGTCTTTTCGGCCCCCCGGCGCAATATCCCGCCCATGAACGCCCTCGCCGACATCCGCACCCGCATCGCCGCCGCCGAAACCCGCGCCGGGCGTCCCGCCGGCTCCGTGACGCTCATCGCCGTGTCCAAGGTCCAGCCCCTCGCCCGGGTCGAGGCGCTGCTGGAGGCGGGCCACCGGGTATTCGGCGAGAACCGCGTGCAGGAGGCCCAGGGCAAGTGGCCGGACCTGCGCGAACGGTATGACGGGATCGACCTGCACCTGATCGGCCCGCTCCAGACCAACAAGGTCAAGGCCGCGCTGCCCCTGTTCGACACGATCCAGAGCGTCGACCGCCTGCGCCTCGCGGTCAGGATCGCGACCGAGGCCCAGGCCTTCGGTGCCTGCCCCGCCCTCTATGTCCAGGTGAATACCGGCGAGGAAAAGCAGAAGGCGGGCATCGCGCCCGGCGACGCCGACACCTTCATCGCCCGGTGCCGCGAGGAAATGGACCTGACCGTCGCGGGCGTCATGGCCATCCCCCCCGCCGACCAGCCCCCCGAACCGCATTTCGACCTGCTCGCCCGGATCGCCGAGCGCAACGGCGTGGCCGAGATCAGCATGGGCATGAGCGCGGATTTCGAAACCGCCATCGCCTGCGGCGCGACCTGCGTTCGGGTCGGGTCGGCCCTGTTCGGCGCGCGCGACCCCGCCGCGATCACGGGGACCGGATGACGACGCGGGTGCGGGGCGTCCACCGCTCGACGATCCAGCGCAGGTCCGCCAGCGCGAAGGCCAGACACCCGGCGGTCGGATAGCGCGGCCCCCGCCAGCAATGCACGAAGATCGCACTGCCCGCCCCCGGCACCGCCGGATGACGGTTGTGGTCGAGCACCAGTACCAGATCGTACAGCGTATCCCCCCGCCGCATCCGCTCGTGCGAGCAGGGATAGGGCAGGCGCACCGGGCCGTTATAGGCCACCGAATCGCCGGAATCGTCCGACCACCCGTCGCCCGGCCCGGTCGGGATCAGCGGCAGGGAGGTGGCGGGGCGGGCCATGCGGTCGGCGCGGTAGTACCCGCCCTCGATTCGCCAGACCCCCACCGGTGTCGCCCCGTCCCCCTCGCGCTTGTCGCGCCGGATGCCGCCGCGCCCGATGGCGCAGGGCAGGACCCGCCCCGCGAACCGCGCCCGCCCCTGCGGCCCGACGACGAGCGCGCTCATGCCCGGGCGGCGAGGCGGTCGATGGCGGCTTGCAGCAGGTCGGGCCGCGCATGGTGCGCCATATGCCCGACCCCGGGGGCGACCGCGACGGTGACGTCGCGCAATTGCGCAGCGAATTCAGTGACATGCTGATCGACACCCAGCAACCAGTCCAGTTCCCCATGCACCACCTCGACCGGCACGGTCAGGTCCGGATAGCGCGGGGCCATCCTGCGCAGGGCCAGGTGCAGCGAGGCCAGATCCTGCCCGTTCGCCTCCAGCGTACTCTCCCGCAGGGAGAGTGGCGCACCGACGTAATCGATGTATCCGGGGGGCGGCGATTGCGGGCGGAAGGCGCGGGTGACGAAGGCCTCGATCGACCCCTCCGCCGCCTCGCGCGACAGCTTCGCCTGGTACAGATCGACCCCGACCCGCCCGATCCCGAGGGTCTGGAACACCGTGGCCCCCGCCCCCCAGGGCATCGTCGCGCCGGATACCGGAACGACCCCGGCCACATCCTCCGGAAAGTCGAGCGCCCAGGCCATCGCCACCGCGCCGCCCCAGCTATGCCCGACGACGATCGGCCGCCGCACCCCCATCGCCAGCGCCGCCTTGCGCAGATGCGCCGCCTGCCGCGCCGGGGGCCAGGCCCCGGTGCCGCGCGCCGAGTAGCCGAAGCCCGGACGGTCCATCGCGATGACCCGGTGGGTGCGCGCCAGCCGGTCCATCAGCGAAAAGCTCCAGTCGCGCAGGTTCACGCTCGCGCCGTGGATCAGGATCACCGGCGGCCCGGTGCCCGCGCCTCTCTCCAGCACATGCACGGGCAGGCCGTCGACATCGACGATCCGGCCCAGCGGCGGAAAGGCGCGCTCCGCCACGTCGTCGGACAGGGGCGTCGCCACGCGCCCCGAGCAGGACACGGCGGTCGCCAATGCCCCGAGGGCCGCTCCGGCAGCCAGAAAATTGCGTCGTCGCATCGGAATCTCCTTCGCCCCGTGATCTGGGGGCGAGGGGGCGGGATGGCAAGTCGCCGCGACATCACAGCAGATGCCCGCTCCGCGCCGCCTTGGTCGCCAGATAGGCGTCGTTCTGCGCCGTGCGCCCCACCGCCAGCGGCACGCGCCCGGCCACGCGGATGCCGTTGCGCTCGAAGGCCGCCGTCTTGCGCGGATTGTTCGTCATCACCTCGACCGCGTCGAAACCGAGCGACCGGAGCATCAGCGCCGCCACCCTGAAATCGCGCTCGTCATCCTCGAACCCGAGGCGGTGGTTGGCGTCGACCGTATCGAATCCCTGATCCTGAAGGGCATAGGCGCGCAGCTTGTTGGCCATGCCGATCCCGCGCCCCTCCTGCGCCAGATACAGCAGCACACCGGCCCCGTTCGCCGAGATCTGCGCCAGTGCCGCGCGCAGTTGCGGCCCGCAATCGCATTTCAGCGAGCCGAGCTGGTCGCCCGTGTAGCATTCGGAATGCGCGCGCACGAGCACCGGCTCGCCCCGGGGCGGGTCGCCGACTAGGATCGCGAAATGGTCCGGCCCGCCATCCGAGGGGCGAAACCCGAAGACCCGCGCCTCCGCCGCCAGCGACAGCGGCACATGCGCGTCGGAAAACCGCTCCAGCGTCAGGGTCCGGGCATCCAGTGCCGAGGCGAGGGAGGATTCGGGGGCATAGAGCAGCCCGGTCGGATATTCGCGCCGGCGCAGAGGGGCGAGGATGGCGGCGGGCAGCAGGCGCGCGGCCTTGCACAGGCGCACCGCCAGCCGGGCCAGCGGCACATCCCCGTCGCCCCCGTCGCGCGTTCCCTTGCGCAGGGTGTCGAACGGTCCCTTCATCGGGTTGTCCAGATCGCCCGCCGGGTCGGCCAGCGCGGCCACCAGCATGCGGTCCTCCGGCAGGGCGAGCCGCGCGATATCGCCGTCATAGGCCCGCATCTTCAACACCGCCGCCCGGCGCCCGGTCAGGGCCAGCACCGCATCGCCCCGGGCATGCAGCGCCGCGAATCGATCCGCCTGCACCGTCTCCGCACTCGCGATCAGCGTCTCGCCCAGCACGGCAACGGCCCCCCGGCGCAATTCGCCCAGGGTCTGTTCGAGACGGTCCTGATCGGTGCCGCTGAGGGATTTCATGTCGTCATACCCTGAAACATATCCGTGATCACGGTGACACCTGCGTGAGAAGGCTGACATAAACCTGTCGAAGCCGCACGCCCAACAAAACTTTGTGCAACACACCGAGAGGTGACGAGAGCGAGAGGCATGGGAGATCCATCATGAGCACGATGAAGAAGATTCTGCTGGTCGATGACGACGAAGACCTGCGCGAGGCCCTGGCCGACCAACTCGTCCTGACCGAGGAGTTCGACGTCTTCGAGGCCGGGACCGGCGGCGCGGGCATCGAGAAGGCGAAATCCGCGCATCACGACCTCATCATCCTCGACGTGAACCTGCCCGACATGGACGGGCGCGAGGTGTGCCGCCTGATGCGCAAGCAGGGGGTGAAAACCCCGATCCTGATGCTGACGGCGCAGATCACCGACGCCGACACGATCCTCGGCCTCGATTCGGGGGCGAACGACTACATGACCAAGCCGTTCAAGTTCGCCGTCCTCCTCGCCCGCCTGCGCGCCCATATGCGCCAGCACGAGCAGAGCGAGGACGCCGTCTTCTCCATCGGTCCCTACACGTTCCAGCCGAGCATGAAGCTGCTGACCGACGAGGCTTTGAGGAAGATCCGCCTGACCGAGAAGGAATGCAATATCCTGAAGTTCCTCTACCGCGCGGGCGGATCGGTCGTCGGGCGCGATGTCCTGCTGCACGAGGTCTGGGGCTATAACGCCGGGGTCACGACCCACACGCTGGAAACCCATATCTATCGCCTGCGCCAGAAGATCGAGCCGGACCCGTCGGAGGCCCGCCTGCTGGTGACGGAGCAGGGCGGGTACCGGCTGGCGTCGTGAAGACGCGACTCGCAACCTCCTGCCCCGGATCGGGTCCGGGGCAGGGACAGGCAGGGAATCAGCGCCCGGACCGGCGGGGATGCATGAAGCTGATGGGCTTGTCCGGGGCGACGACATTGCGCACCGGACCCCAGATCTTGGCCATCGTCAGATCCGCCATCGGCGTCGTCACCATGCCCAGCGCCGTCGCCTGCGCCTTGTCGATCACGACATCCCGCGAAGAATAATCCACGAGCAGGCGGTCGGCATCGGCGTCGATGCAGTCATGCATCAGGTCGCGGTACCACCCGGTGCTGATCCGGTGGCTGCGCAGGACGGCGGCGGCGGTCTTGTCCTGGATCTCGTCGTATCCGCGCTGCTGGTGCAGATACAGCGCCGTGCCGTCGGCCATCGACCGTTTCTCGCCCGCGCAGAACAGCGCGACGGCGGCGCTGGCGATTTCGGACATCGCCACCGTCTCGACCGGCACGGGCAGGTTCTTGAGCACATTGACCGCGAACTGGCTGGAGAAGGTGGACCCGCCCTGCGAGCTGATATTGATCCGGATGGCCTCGGCCCCCCCGATCACGGCATTCTGGGCGGCGGAGGCCAGGTCCGACATCGTCGTATCGTCGACCCGGGCGACGAAGTTGATGATCGCCGTGCCGCCCTTGTAGTTGGGCGGGGGCGGGCCGAAGGCGGGATGCGGCATGGACACCGCCGCCGCGCCGGGTTTCGCGACTCCGGCATCCTTGGCGAGGGCAGGCGCGCCGACCGCCGCGACGACCGCGCAGCCCAGCAGAACGGATCGAAGGGATGGGTGTGGCATGGGAAGGTCCTCCGTTTACTGATGGTAACGGAGTTTTAATAGCATACCACACGTGTACCTTGTCCAGTCTTCCCTTCATTCGATTTTCAGGGCCGCCCCGCGCCGTTCACAGCGCCTTGCGAAAGGTGACCTTGTCGTCGCCCGCATCCCAGAAATCGCGGATGCGCGCCTCCTCGCCATAACCCAGCGCGGCGTAGAAGGCGCGGGTATCGGCAAAGCCGTCGGTGCCGGAGGTATCGACGATCACCAGCCGCGCCCCCCGCTCGCGCAGGGCCGCCTCGACCCGGGCGACGAGGGCCGCGCCGTGGCCGCTGCGGTGCCGCGCGGGCATTACCGCGATGGCGAGCATGTTCCACGTCCCCTCCGTCATCTCCTCCGGCACGGTATAGCAGAACCCGACCGCCGCCCCGTCCACCGCGCAGGTGAACCACAGCGCCTCGGCATCGTCGCTTTCGGTGAGCATGTCGGGCAGGATCTCGGACGGAAACAGGTCGGTCGCGTCGAGCACGGCCTGCAGGCCGGGGATGTCGTCCGGCGTGGTGGGTCTGATGTTCATGGTCCCGTCCTGCCCCGGATCGGGGGCGGGCGCAAGCCATGCGTTGACGCGGGGCCGGGGGTTCCGCTAGGCCGGAGCGCATGACAGACATGACCGTCGCGACCTGGAACATCAACTCCGTCCGCCTGCGCGAGGATACCGTGCTGCGGTTCCTGGCCGGGACCGGCCCGGACGTGCTGTGCCTGCAGGAAACCAAATCCCCCGACGCCGCCTTTCCCCATGCGGGGTTCGAGGCGGCGGGATACGTCCACCGCCATGTGCGCGGCGAGAAGGGGTATAACGGCGTCGCGATCCTGTCGAAACTGCCGCTGGAGCCGCTGGACCACCGGGATTTCTGCGCGCGCGGGGATTGCCGCCACATCGCGGCCCGGGTCGGCGGGGTGACCGTGCACAACTTCTACGTCCCGGCGGGGGGCGATACGCCGGACCGCGAGGCGAACGACAAGTTCGGGCACAAGCTCGACTTTCTGGCCGAGATGGCCGCGTGGTTCGGCCCCGGCGGCGATGCGCCCGCAGGCCCGTCGATCCTCGTCGGCGACCTGAACATCGCCCCGCAGGAACACGACGTCTGGTCGCACAAGCAGTTGCTGAAGGTCGTCAGCCACACGCCGGTCGAGGTGGCGGCGCTGGAGGCGGTGCGCGCGACCCGGGACTGGATCGACACCGCCCGCGAATTCGTGCCGCCCGACGAAAAGCTGTATTCCTGGTGGAGCTATCGCTCGAAGGACTGGTCCGGTGCCGACAAGGGCCGCCGCCTGGACCACATCTGGATCACCCCCGACCTGCGCCCGGCCCTGAAATCCTGCACCACCCTGCGGGACGTGCGGGGGTGGGAAAAGCCGTCGGACCATGCGCCGGTGGTGGTGGGGTTGGGGGGGTGATCCATTGCCCCGGGTATGTGTTGGGGTCAGTGAATTTCGGAGTGTGATCGAGAACGGTCGTTTTCGCCGTTGTCAAAAACGTATGAGTTTCGACCGGTTCAACGTCAACCCCTAAGAGGACTCTTGTCTTGACCCGCAAACGTGGCGGTAACGGACCCCAGTTCGTTTATAAGAACTTCCGAAAATCGCCCGACTGAGCGTGGAGGAATGTTTTCTCGCCCTTCTGAAAATAACTGACATTGAGGGTCCAGTTCGGTCGCCCCCGGCTCCGCATAGTACCAGCCAGCCACGTAACCTTGATGACAGAAGAAGCAGATAGCTCGATCCGGATTTTGCAACTCGAAGCCATTCTCAGAGAGAAGCGTCGGCAGGTACTGAGTATTCTCCAGAATATCTCCCAAATACCAGTCCGATCCTCGGAGTATCCCAGTGCGGTCTTGACCCATCCAATTCAAGTATGCGCGATGTGCTGGTGCGAAGCTCTTACCAAGTTTCTGTTCTAAAGCGCATATCTCTGACTCATTTGCCCCAATAGGTGTTCCGAACTCGGCCCTTAGCATAGCATCATAGAACTCCATGCAATGTTGAAGCAGGTTCAATATTCAAACCCCTAATGTTGTAGATTCCTGCAAGCTTACGTCGCATGAACTATGTGTGCATAGGCTTTGACAACTTAGTAATCCTAGCAAGCTGTGGCAACGCAAACTGGACTGGCAGCAGTTGGCCATCTCCCATCATAACGAAATTTTCAAAAACCCCCTGCCAAAACCTATGCGTCAGAATTGGTCGATTTTGACGCCTTCTTCTGTCTCACGGAAACGCTGCGTTGCAGATCGCCACGACCCCCCGCCGAAACTTCCCGAGTTCCGGCGGGCCTTCGCCTGCGACCGACGCTGTTCCTACCGCACCGGCGGCATACGGATCGAGTTCGACCGGCATTCGCGGTTCACGTCCCGGCCGCAGGCGCGGGGGGTCAGGGTCTTGTCGAGGCAGACCTTGATCTCGCGCAGGCGGTTCTTCGAGCAGTTTATCACGATCTCGTCGGCGTCCAGATCGGGGTTCACCTCGATGAAGGCGGCCTCGATCACCTTCGGGTCGATGGTCAGGGTGCGGTCCAGGCGGCGCAGTTCCTTGGGGATCACCACCGAGTCGTACGCCGCCTTCGTCGCGTCGAAATAGCCGCGCGGGTCGAGGCCCGAACACGTGCCGTGCTTCTTCCACTGGTGGAAGATCAGCCCCTTGGCGGGCATGATCGGCAGCATCGCATCCACCGTGCGCTCCGGCACCCGGGCGCGCACGTCGCAGAATTCCGGCCAGCCCGTCTCGTTCTGGGGCCACAGGCCGTGGGCGACGAAACCGTAATCGCGCGAGCCGTTGCACTGGTTCGACGTGCGGTCGCCGCTGTCCTCGCAGAAGCTGGGCGACCAGGACAGGGCCAGGACGTAGTAGTCGAACCCCTCGCCCCGCACCGCCCCGCCCCCGCGCGAGGCCGGGGCCTGCGCCGCCTCCCCGCCCGGTGCGGAGCGGCCCGCGAGCCGGTCCTGTATGAACGTGTCGAGGGTGCCTTGCTCCCACGCCGTGATTCCGGCGAGCAGCAGCGCCCCGAGGGCGACCAGTATCTTGTTCTTCGTCATGGCGCGTCGTCTCTGCCTGTACGTTTCAACCTTTTCAATCGGCGCTGTTCTCCTATATACGGAGCAGGAAGTCTCCCGGAAAAACCATGCTCCCCGGCAGACGCGCTTCGAGACGGAGCGCGCCCGCGCCCCCGCATGGCCGTTCCGGAGCCGCGAACACACCAGAGAAGGACCGTCCGTCATGGCCCCACAACCCCTGCCCCTGATGCCCAAGGCCGTCGCCGTCTGGCTCGTCGACAGCACCTCGCTCAGCTTCGACCAGATCGCGGAGTTCACGGGCCTGCACCCGCTCGAAATCTCCGGCATCGCCGACGGCGAGGTGGCCCAGGGCCTGAAGGGCCGCGACCCCGTGCTGACCGGCGAACTGACCCGGGGCAGCATCGAACGCTGCGAAAAGGACCCCAAGGCGCGGCTCAAGCTGCAACCCCGGGTCAAGATGCCCGACGTCAAGCGCAAGGGGCCGAAATATACGCCGCTGTCCAAGCGCACCGAGCGCCCCGCCGCGATCCTGTGGCTGATCCGCAACCACCCGGAGCTGACCGACGCGCAGATCTCGCGCCTCGTCGGCACGACCAAGCCGACGATCCAGTCGCTGCGCGAAAAGACGCACTGGAACTACGCCAATATCACCCCCGTCGACCCTGTGGCTCTCGGCATGTGCCGCCAGCTGGAACTGGACGAGGCCGTCGCCAAATCCGCCCCCAAGCGCGAGGCCATCGACGAGGAGGCCCGGGCCGAGGGCACGCTGATGTCGACCGAGGAATCGCTGAACGATCCGGCGGTGGAGGACGACGAACCCGCCGACGCCGTCAACGACCCCACCCGCGCCCCGGACGATTTCTTCAACCTGCCGAAGGATGGCGGGGAGGAGGAGGAGAAGGCGTAATTGCCGTATCGGCCCCGGTCGTGGATCGGGGTCTTTCTCGGATTGCGCTGTTTCCTCCCCTTTGATCCTGCCGCCCGACACGATACATCGGGGCGGTGGGTAACGGGGAGCGGGCGACATGTGGCAATTCTGGGTCGACCGGGGCGGCACCTTCACGGATCTGGTGGGCCGGGCGCCCGACGGGACGCTGCACACGCACAAGCTGCTGTCGGAGAACCCCGAGCAATACCGGGATGCCGCCGTCCGGGGGGTGCGGGATCTGCTGGGCCTCGCGCCCGGTGATCCGCTGCCCGAGGGGACCGTCGATGCCGTGAAGATGGGGACGACGGTCGCGACCAATGCGCTGCTGGAGCGCAAGGGCGACCGCACGCTGCTGCTGATCACCCAAGGGCTGGGCGATCTGCTGCGCATCGGGTACCAGAACCGGCCCCGGCTCTTCGATCTCGAAATCACCCTCCCCGAACTCCTGTACGAGCGGGCGGTGGAGGTGCCGGAGCGGCTGGACGCGGGCGGCGCGGTGGTCGCGCCGCTGGACGAGGATGCGGCGCGGGCGGCGCTGCAATCGGCTTATGACGATGGCATCCGGGGCGTCGCCATCGCCTTCATGCACGCCTATCTCAACCCCGACCACGAGGAGCGGGTGGCGCGGATCGCGCGGGAGGTCGGCTTCACGCAGGTCTCCACCTCGAACCGGACCTCGCCATTGATAAAGCTGGTCGGGCGGGGCGATACGGCGGTGGTGGATGCGTATCTGACGCCGATTCTCGCGCGGTATGTCGAGCAGGTGCGCTCGGCGCTGGACCCTGCCGGGACCGGCGAGACGGCGCTGATGTTCATGCAGTCGAACGGCGGGTTGACCGATGCGAGCCTGTTTCAGGGCAAGGACGCGATCCTCTCCGGTCCCGCCGGGGGCGTGGTCGGCATGGTCAAGACGGCGGAACTGGCCGGGTTCGACCGGATCATCGGCTTCGACATGGGCGGCACCTCCACGGACGTCACCCATTACGCGGGCGAGTACGAGCGCAGTTTCGAGACGGAGGTGGCGGGCGTCAGGATGCGCGCGCCGATGATGAACATCCACACGGTCGCGGCGGGGGGCGGGTCGATCCTGTCCTATCGCGACGGTCGCTATCAGGTCGGACCGGAAAGCGCGGGGGCCAATCCCGGCCCCGCCTGCTACCGGCGCGGCGGGCCGCTGACGGTGACGGATTGCAACGTCATGCTCGGCAAGCTCAACCCCGACCATTTCCCGGCGGTGTTCGGCCCCGATGCCGATGCGCCGCTGGATGCCGACGCCGTGCGCGCGGGGTTCGACGCGCTGGCGACGGAGATCGCGGCGGCGACGGGGGATGCGCCGCTTTCGCCGGAGGAGACGGCGGAGGGCTTCCTGCGCATCGCGGTCGAAAACATGGCGAATGCGATCAAGAAGATCAGCGTGCAGCGCGGCTACGACGTCACGAAATACACGCTCAACTGCTTCGGCGGGGCGGGGGGGCAGCATGCGTGCCTCGTCGCCGATGCGCTGGGGATGGAACGGGTGTTCCTGCATCCCTTCGCGGGGGTGCTGTCCGCCTACGGCATGGGGCTGGCCGATATCCGGGCCTTGAGGGAGCGTCAGATCGACCGGCCTGTGAGCGAGTCGCTCGATGCCGCCATCGCCGAGATGGGCGCGCAGGCGCGCGAAGAGGTGGCGGGACAGGGGATCGACCCCGACGCCGTGACCGTCATCGCCCGCGCGCATCTGCGCTACGACGGCTCGCATCAGGCGCTGGAGGTGCTGGCGGGGTCCGAGGCCGAGATGGTCGCGCGGTTCGAGGAGGCGCATGCGGCGCGCTACGGCTTCGCCGCCGGAAACCGGGCGCTGACGGTGGAGATGCTGTCGATCGAGGCCATCGGCACCGCCGACGAGATCGACGACACGAAGATGGCCGAGGAGGGCGGCACCCCGGCCCCCGTCGCGCACGTGTCCCTGCGTTCGGCCGGGGTGCGCGCCGATGCGCCGCTCTTTGAGCGGGACCGGCTCAAGCCCGGCCAGAGCATCGACGGCCCGGCGGTCGTCACCGAGAAGACCGGCACCAATATCGTCGAGGACGGCTGGCGCGCGCGGGTCGACGGGTTCGGGCACCTGATCCTCGACCGCGTGACGCCCCTGCAACGCGAGGGTGCCATCGGGACCGAGGCGGACCCGGTGATGCTCGAAGTGTTCAACAACCTCTTCATGTCCATCGCCGAGCAGATGGGCGCGACGCTGGAGAACACCGCCTATTCGGTGAACATCAAGGAGCGGCTGGATTTCTCCTGCGCCCTGTTCGATGCCACCGGCGATCTGGTCGCCAATGCGCCGCATGTACCCGTGCATCTGGGGTCCATGAGCGAGAGCGTGCGCAGGGTCATCGCGCTCAACCCCGGCATGGGACCGGGTGACAGCTTCATGCTCAACGCGCCCTTCAACGGCGGCACGCACCTGCCCGACGTGACGGTCATCACGCCCGTCTTCGACGCGGCGGGGGGCGAGGTTCTGTTCTATGTCGGCTCGCGCGGGCATCACGCGGATATCGGCGGGCGCACGCCGGGGTCGGGTCCGCCGGATTCGACGCATATCGAGCAGGAGGGCGTCGTGATCGACAACTTCCTGCTGGTGAAGGGCGGGCGCTTGCGCGAGGCGGAGACGCGCGACCTGCTGGCGTCGGGCAAATATCCCTGTCGCAACATCGATCAGAACATGGCCGATCTGGAGGCCCAGATTGCCGCCAATGCCACCGGCCTGCGCGAGGTGGGGCGGATGATCGACACCTTCGGGCTGGACGTCGTGCAGGCCTACATGCGCCATGTGCAGGACAATGCCGAAGCCTCCGTCCGCCGCCTGCTCGGCGCGCTGAAGGAGGGCGAGTACACCTATCCGATGGACGAAGGATGCGAGATTCGCGTGGCCGTGCGGGTCGACCGGGAGGCGCGGGAAGCGACCGTCGATTTCACTGGCACGTCGGAGCAGCGCCCCGGCAACTACAACGCGCCCCTCGCGGTGTGCCACGCGGTCGTCCTCTACGTCTTCCGCACGCTGGTCGGTAGCGCGATTCCGCTCAATCAAGGGTGCCTGAAACCGTTGAGGATCGTCGCGCCGGAAGGGTCCATGATAAACTGCCGCTACCCGGCGGCGGTGATCGCGGGGAATACCGAAGTCAGTCAGGCGATGTGCAACGCGCTCTACGGCGCGCTCGGCGCGATGGCGGGGTCGCAGGCGACGATGAACAACTTCATCTGGGGTAACGACACGCACCAGAACTACGAGACGATCTGCGGCGGCACAGGCGCGGGGCCGGGCTTCGACGGGACCAGCGCGGTGCAGACGCACATGACCAATACCCGCATGACCGACCCGGAGATCCTCGAACAGCGGTTCCCCGTGCGGGTCGAGGAATTCTCGATCCGGCACGGGTCGGGCGGGGCGGGAAAATGGACGGGCGGCAGCGGCATCACGCGCCGCCTGCGCTTTCTGGAACCCATGACGGCCACGGTTCTCAGCGGTCATCGCATCGTGCCGCCCTTCGGTGTCGAGGGCGGCGCGCCGGGGGAATGCGGGGAGAATGCGGTCCTGCGCGCCGACGGGTCGCGCACGGTGCTGCGCGGCAATGACGAGGCGCAGATGGCGGCGGGCGACGTCTTCGTGATGAAGACCCCCGGCGGGGGAGGGTGGGGGCGCGAATAACCCCGCGCGGAATGCGTGTTAAGCGGAGTTTCGCGATTACGGCATAGTGTGTGCGGAAATCATGACCTGCCGCAGGATTGTCCCCATGACCTTTGCCGTGCCCGCCGAGTCTCCGGATACCGTCCCCGACAGCGCGGCGGCGCATGAGAAGGCCGTCGATCTGACGATGCGGGACCGCGCGCTCGTCTCTCGCCTCCTGCGCGAGCACCAGATGCTGCACGAGGCGTTCCAGCACAGCCCGATGCCCGCCGCGATCCACGATTCGGGCGGCGCACTCGTCGCCTGGAACGCACTCTACGACCGCCTGCATGCCGAGGAGATCGCGTTCGGCGTCGCCCCCCGGCAATGGACGGACGGCCCGCCCCGCGAGTGCGATTACGGGGAGGACGGGGTCTACCGCATCCACGACTACGCCCTGCCGAACGGCGCGACCGCGCAAGTCGCCGCCTCCCTGTCCGCCGAGAAGGCGCGGGAGGCCGAACTGGAGCAGGTGGCGGCAGAGGCGCAGGCGGCCAATACCGCGAAAGCCGACTTCCTGGCTAGCATGAGCCACGAAATCCGCACCCCCATGAACGGGCTGCTGGGCATGGCCGGGCTGCTGGCGGAATCGGGCCTGACCAAGGGGCAGCGCATCTACGCCGACGTCGTCGTCCGCTCGGGCGAGGCGTTGATGGCGATCACCGACGACATTCTCGACCTGTCCCGCATCGAGTCCGGGCGGCTGGACCTGAACCACGCCTCCTTCGACATCGCCGACAGCGTCGAGGAGACGGCGACCCTGTTCGCCGCCGGTGCCGACGCGAAGGGGCTGGACCTGATCGTGCGCATCGACCCGGCCCTGCCCTGCCGCCTGATCGGCGACGAGAGCCGCCTGAGACAGGTGGTGGCGAACCTGCTGGGCAATGCGATCAAGTTCACGGATACGGGCCATATCCTGATCGATCTGGAGGCGCGCATGGGCACCCGGGACGATGGCCGCCGGGTCGCGCGCCTGACCTGCCGCGTGCAGGACACGGGCATCGGCATCCCGCCCGAACTGTGCGGCGGCCTGTTCGACCGCTTCGCCCAGACCCAGACCGGCCGGACCCGGGCGCAGGACGGCACGGGCCTGGGCCTCGCCGTGGTCGCCGCCCTCCTCGACAAGATGGGCGGCACCGTCGGGGTCGACAGCGTCGAGGGCGAAGGCTCGACCTTCCACTTCTCGATCGAACTGCCGGTCGATGCGTCGGAGATCACGCGCATGGCCAGCGATGCCGTGCGGGGCAAGCGGGTGCTGCTGGTCGATGACGCTGCCGCCCGCCGCACCATTCTGACGGAAAGCGTGCAGGCGTGGGGCTTCGAGGTCGCCTCCTGCCGGGGGGCGCGCGAGGCGATTGCCCTGATGGACGCGATGGAGGCGCGGGGCACCGCCGTCGATCTGGTGCTGCTGGGCGAGAGGATCGCGGAAGGGGAAGCCTCGCTGTTCACCGGCGCCTTGCAGGAGCGGCCCGGATTGCTGCCGCCGGTGATCCTGATGGCCCGTCTCGCCGCGCTGGGCATGTGCGACGACGATGAGGCGGCGGGGGTGGTGCTGGCCGCGACCCTGCCGCGTCCGGTGCAGGTGAACCGGCTGCTGGCGAGCATGGAACAGGCGATGCGCACCGACCCCGCCCCCCGGATCGCACCCGTGGAGGACATCCCCCACCCGGTCGCGGCGGTGCCGCAGGTGCCGGAGCCGGAAGCCGACACACCGGATACCGCCGCAGCGACGGACCCCGCCCCCGCCCCCGACACGCCCGACCTGGCACCCGACCCGGCGACGGGGACCGGGACGCTCGACATCCTCGTGGCCGAGGACAACGAGATCAACCAGTTCCTGATCGAGGAAATCCTGCGCGAGACCGGCTACAGCTATCGCATCGTCGGCGACGGGCAGGCGGCGCTTGAGGCCTGGCGCAGCGACCGCCCGCGCCTGATCCTGATGGATGTCTCGATGCCGGTCATGAGCGGCGACGAAGCCTCGACCCGCATCCGCGCCGAGGAGCAGGGCAAGTCCCGCACCCCCATCGTCGCCGTCACCGCCCATGCCCTGCGCGGCGACCGCGAACGGTGCATCCGCGCGGGGATGGACGACCACCTGACCAAGCCCGTGACCGTCGCCTCGATCATGAAGGTCATCGATTTCCACCTGCAACCCCGGGATACCGCCGCCAGCGCGTGACGTGAATCCACGGTTCCGGATGCCGTGAAAAAAGGCTTGCAAATTTCACGCGCGTGATCGAACCATCGAAACATGGATGGAACAGCGCCTTTCGGTTCGTCTTCGGTGGGATCGGACCTGCGCGCGCTGCGGCGCAGCCGGTCGGTCACGCTCGCCGCACTGGCCGCCGATCTGGACCGGTCGGTCGGCTGGCTCAGCCAGGTCGAGCGCGGATTGTCCGAACCCTCCATCGACGATCTGCGCCGCATCGCGGGCGTGTTCGGCGTGCCGCTCGGCTTCTTCTTTCGCAACGACGATGCACCCGAGCACGAGCGCGGCCACGTGGTGCGCGCCGCCCATCGCCGGTCGCTCGGCAATGCGGTCGCGGGCCTGACCGAGGAACTGCTCTCCCCCGATATCGGCGGCGCGTTCGAGACGCTGCGCTCGACCTTCGCGCCCGGCGCCGCACTGCACACGCCCCAGCAGCGCGAGACGGAGGAGGCGGGATACGTTATCTCCGGCGTTCTCGACCTGTGGATCGGCGCGCGGCATTTCCGGCTCGGCCCCGGCGACAGCTTCCGCTTCGAGGGCGAGCCGTATCGCTGGCACAATCCCGGCACCGACCCTGCCGTGGTCCTGTGGACCATCGCCCCGCCCGTCTACTGACATGAAAACCGCGAATCCAAGGAGCCTGACCCATGGCTGAACTCGACCCCAAGGGACTACCCTCCCACGCCCGCGTGGTCATCATCGGCGGCGGCGCGGTGGGCGCGTCCTCGCTCTATCATCTGGCGAAGGCGGGCTGGACCGATTGCGTCCTGCTCGAAAAGAACGAGCTGACCGCCGGGTCGACGTGGCATGCCGCCGGGAACATCCCCAATTTCTCGGGCAACTGGGGGGTGATGAATATCCAGCGCTATTCGACGGAACTGTATCGGCGTCTCGGCGAAGAGGTCGACTACCCGATGAACTACAACGTCACCGGGTCGGTGCGCCTCGCGCATAGCAAGGAGCGGATGCAGGAATTCGAGCGCGCCATCGGCATGGGCCGCGCGCAGGGTCTCGATATGGAGATATGCTCGATCGAGGATCTCAAGGGGCATTATCCCTATCTCGAAACCCACGATCTGGCCGGGGGCCTGTACGACCCCTATGACGGCGATATGGACCCCTCGCAACTGACGCAGGCGTTTGCCAAGGGCGCGCGGGATAGGGGGGCGAAGATCGTGCGGTTCTGCCCGGCGACGGGCGCGCGGCGGGAAAACGGCGAGTGGGTCATCGACACGCCCAAAGGGGAAATCCGCTGCGAATACGTGGTCAACGCCGCCGGGTACTACGCCCACGAGGTCGGCGAATGGTTCGGGCGCAAGGTGCCGATGGTGGTGATGAGCCACCAGTACATGCTGACCGACGAGATCCCCGAACTGGAGGAATGGACGAAGACCAACGGCGGCAAGCTGCCCCTGCTGCGCGACGTGGATTCGTCCTATTACCTGCGGCAGGAGAAGACCGGCCTGAACCTCGGCCCCTACGAACGCAACTGCGTGGCGCATTGGGTCGAGCCAAGCGACCCTATGCCCGACGATTTCAGTTTTCAACTGTATCCCGACGATCTGGAGCGCCTCGAATGGTATATCGAGGATGCCATGGCGCGGGTGCCGCTGCTCGGCACGGCGGGGGTGAACAAGGTCATCAACGGTCCCATCCCCTACACCCCCGACGGTAACCCTCTGATCGGCCCGATGCCGGGGGTGCCCAATGCCTTCGAGGCCTGCGTCTTCACCTTCGGCATCGCGCAGGCCGGAGGGTCGGGCAAGGTGCTGGCCGAATGGATCACCGAAGGGGCGACGGAACAGGACATGTGGTCGGTCGACCCGCGCCGCTTCACCGCCCATGCGGCGGACCCCGATTATGCGCTGGCGAAGGCCAAGGAAATCTACGGCCACGAATACGCCATCCACTTCCCCCGCCACGCATGGCCCGACGGGCGCGACAGGAAGCTGTCCCCCGTCCATGACCGTATCCTCGCGGCGGGCGGCCAGATGGGGGCCTATAACGGATGGGAGCGGGCGAACTGGTTCGCGAAACCCGGCGACGACACGTCCGAGGACGCCACTCAGACATGGGAGCGGGACGGCCCGTGGCTGCCCCGCATCCGCGAGGAATGCCATGCGGTGAGGGACGGCGTGGGCGTGCTCGATTTGCCGGGCTTCTCGCGGTTCAACCTCTCCGGGGAAGGCGCGGCGGAGTGGCTGCGCGGGATGATTACCGGGGGGCTGCCGAAAGTGGGCCGCATGAATCTCGGCTATTTCGCCGACGAGGGCGGGCGGATCGTGACCGAGATGTCGATGATGCGCCACGGGGAGGATTTCTTCACCCTCATCACGGCGGCGACCGCGCAATGGCACGACCGCGACTGGCTGATGCGGCACCTGTCCGACGGCCTCACCCTGACCGACCATACGGACGAGTATTCGACCCTCATCGTCTGCGGCCCGAAATCGCGCGCCCTGTTCGAGACGATTGCCGAGGCCGACCTCACCCTGCCCTGGCTCTCGCACCAGCCCGCCACGGTCGCGGGCAAGGATGCGGCGCTGGCGCGGGTCAGCTTCGCGGGGGAACTGGGGTGGGAAATCCACGCCGCCATGGATGCCATGCCCGCCATCTACGACGCCGTGATCGCGGGCGGCGCCACCCCCTTCGGCATGTTCGCGCTCGACAGCCTGCGCATCGAGAAGGGATACCGCGCGTGGAAGGGCGATCTCTCCACCGACTACACCGTGCTGGAGGGCGGGCTGGAGCGGTTCGTGCGCTGGCAGAAGGACGACTTCACCGGCAAGGCGGCGCTGGAGAGCCAGAAGCAGCAGGGCGTGAAGAAACGCTTCGCCACCCTGATCGTCGAGGCCAACGGATATGACGCCCCCTACATGTCGAATGTGTGGATGGGCGGCGAGATCGTGGGCGAGACGACCTCCGGCGCATGGGGCCACCGGATCGACGAATCCGTCGCCCTGGGCGTGCTGCGCACGGATGCCGCCGAGCCGGGGACGAAGGTGGAAGTCGAGATGTTCGGCGAACGCTACCCCGCCACCGTGCAGCAGGACCGGCCGCTCTGGGACCCGGAGAACGCGCGGCTGAAGGCGTAGGGCGATATCCCGTCCCGGACTTGATCCGGGACCTTTCAAGGCTTAGCGCATGGTTCGGACAGGCCCCCCCTTCCGTGCGGGGCCGTGCATTTCAAGAGTCAGGACACCCCATGCCCACCCTCTCCCCCCGCATCCGGAATATCGTGACCGGCACCGATGACGGCTGGGGCGTGCAGGAACGTGCGCGCGACATGGAGGCGGCGGGGCGCGACGACATCATCATGCTGACGATGGGCGACCACGACTTTCCCACCGCGAAGCTGATTCGCGACGCCTGCTCGACCGCCCTGACCATCGGGCGCACGAGTTACGGCTCGATCCACGGCATCCTCCCCCTGCGCGAGAGTATCGCGAAGCGGGGCGCGGCGGTCCACGGGATCGGGATCGACCCCGATCACATCGTCGTGTCGATGGGCGGGCAGGCGGCGCTGTTCGCGGCGGCGATGGCGACCCTCGATCCCGGCGAGGAGGCCATCGTGATCGAGCCGTACTACGCCACCTACGAACAGACGATCCGCGCCGCCGGGGGGGTGCCGGTCACCGTGCGGACCAGCGCCGATGCGGGCTTTCAGCCCGACCCCGCCACCCTGCGCGCCGCCCTCACCCCGCGCACCCGCGCCATCCTGTGCAATTCGCCCAACAACCCCTCCGGCGCGGTCTATACCCGCGAAACGCTGGAGGGGATCGCGGAACTGTGCCGCGAACACGACCTGTGGCTGATCTCGGACGAGGTGTACCACTCCCAGGTCTACGAGGCCCCCCATATCAGTCCCGCTTCGCTGCCCGGCATGCGCGAGCGGACGCTGATCGTCGATTCGATGTCGAAATCCCACGCGATGACCGGCTGGCGCTCCGGCTGGCTGATCTGTCCGGACATGACGACGGCGGATTGCGTGATCGACCTGTTCCTGACCAGCGCCTACGGCCTCGCCCCCTTTATCCAGTTGGCCATGCGCGCCGCCCTGGCCGAGGGCAAGGGACCGGAGCACGAGATATCCGAACGCTATCGCTATCGCCGCGACCGGGCGGTCGAGGCGCTGGGCCGTTCGACGAAGCTGAAGATCCACCCCCCGGCGGCGGCGATGTACGTGCTGATCGACCTGCGCCACATGGTCGGCGATGCGGAGCGTTTCGCCTATGCGCTGCTGGAGGAAACCGGCGTCGCCGTGATGCCGGGCGAGAGTTTCGGGGCCTCGGCGGCGGGGCATATCCGCATCAGCCTGACGGCCCCCGAGGAAAAACTGGTCGAAGCCTGCACCCGTATTGCCGGGTTTGCAGAGACATGGAGCGACACATGAGCGATATCGTCCTTCTGGACGGGGGCATGGGGCAGGAACTGATCCGCCGCTCGCCCGACGACGTCACCTGGCTGTGGGGGGCGGTCGTCATGCGCGACCATCCGCATCTGGTGCAGGGGCTGCACGAGGATTTCCTGCGCGCCGGGGCGACCGTGCTGACGCTGAACACCTATTCCCTGACCCGGCCCCGGCTGGCGCTGAAGGATGCGGACGCGCTGTTCGAGCCGATGATGGTCGCGGCGGGGGAACTGGCCGTCGCGGCGGTCGATGCCCTGGGCGCGGATGCGGCGATTGCCGGGGGCCTGCCGCCGCTGGTCGGCAGCTACTCGCCCGATTCCGTGTTGCCGGTCGATGAAGCGGCCAGGCATTTCGCCGAGATCGTCGCGCACCAGACCGATTACGTGGATTACTTCATCTGCGAGACGATGTCCTCGATCCGCGAAGCACAGGGCGCGCTGGCGGGGGCGGCGACCGCCGGAAAGCCGATCTGGCTGGCCTTCACCACCCATGACGAGGACGGCACGCGCCTGCGCAGCGGCGAATTGCTGGCCGATGCGGTCGGGGCGATCAGGGACGCGCCGCATCTGGCCGCGATCCTCGTCAACTGCATGCGGCCCGAGGCGGGGGCGCAATCGATGCCGATCCTGGCGCAGGGCGGCCTGCCCTACGGTGCCTATGCCAACGGCTTCACCCGGATCGTGCCCAGCTACAAGCCCGGCTCGACCGTCAGCGAACTCGAAACCCGCACGGATCTGACCCCCGACGCCTATGCCGATTTCGCGATGGCATGGGTCGAGGCCGGGGCCACCATCGTCGGCGGCTGCTGCGAAGTCGGCCCCGCCCATATCGCGGTGCTGGCGCAGCGGTTGAAGGATGCGGGCCATACACTCGTGAAGGGGTTCGACCATGGCTGACGCATTTCCCACCCACGCCCGCGCCGTCATCGTCGGCGGCGGGGTCATCGGCTGTTCCGTCGCCTATCACCTGACGAAACTGGGCTGGACGGACGTGGTCCTGCTGGAGCGGCGGCAACTGACCTGCGGCACCACGTGGCACGCCGCCGGCCTGATCGCGCAGTTGCGGGCGACGCAGAACATGACGCGGCTGGCGAAGTACTCCCAGGAACTCTACGGCACGCTGGAGGAGGAAACCGGCGTCGCCACCGGCTTCAAGCGGGTCGGGTCGATCACCGTGGCCCTCACCGACGAACGGATGGAAGAGCTGCGCCGCCAACTCTCGATGGCCCGCGCCTTCGGGGTCGAGGTCGACGAGATATCGCCCGAAGAGGTCAAGGCTCGCTACGAGCATCTGAACATCGACGGCGTGGTCGGCGGCGTCTGGCTGCCCAAGGACGGGCAGGGCGACCCCGGCAATATCGCGCACGCCTTGGCAAAGGGGGCGCGGATGCGCGGCGCGCAGGTGATCGAGGGGGTGACGGTCACGGGCGTCACCAAGGCGGATGGCCGCGTCACCGGGGTCGAGACGGACAAGGGTGCGATTACCGCCGATTACGTGGTCAATTGCGGCGGCATGTGGGGCCGGGAAATCGGCAAGATGGCGGGCGTCGATGTGCCGCTTCAGGCCTGCGAGCATTTCTACATCGTCACCGAAGCCATCGCGGGCCTGACCCAACTTCCCGTCCTGCGCGTGCCCGACGAGTGCGCGTATTACAAGGAGGACGCGGGAAAGATGCTGCTCGGCGCCTTCGAGCCGAACGCCAAGCCCTGGGCCGTGGACGGCATTCCGGAGGATTTCTGTTTCGATCAGCTCCCCGAGGATTTCGACCATTTCGAGCCGATTCTGGAGAGCGCCGTGGGCCGCATGCCGATGCTGACCGATGCGGGGATTCACACGTTCTTCAACGGTCCCGAAAGCTTCACCCCCGACGACCGCTATCTGATGGGCGAGGCCCCCGAACTGCGCAATTTCTACGTGGCCGCCGGGTTCAACTCCGTCGGCATCCAGTCTGCCGGGGGCGCGGGCATGGCGCTGGCGCAGTGGATGGAGGACGGCGAGCCGCCCTTCGACCTGTGGGATGTGGATATCCGCCGGATGCAGCCGTTCCAGAATACGCGCCACTACCTCGTCGAGCGCGCGAAGGAAGCGCTGGGCCTCCTCTACGCCGACCACTTCCCCTATCGCCAGTTCGAGACGGCACGCGGCATCCGCCGTTCGCCGCTCCACGCGCAGATGGACGCCGCCGGGGCCGTCTTCGGCGAGGTGACGGGGTGGGAGCGCCCGAATTGGTTCGCGACCGAGGGGCAGGAGCGGAAATACGAGTATAGCTGGGGCCGCCAGAACTGGTTCCCCAACGCCGCCGCCGAGCATCGTGCCGTGCGCGAGGATGTGGGCCTGTTCGATATGTCCTCCTTCGGCAAGCTGCGCGTGGAGGGGGCCGATGCCGAGGGCGTGCTGCAACGCCTGTGCGGCAACGACGTGGCGGTCGAGCCGGGCAAGATCGTCTACACCCAATGGCTTAACCAGAAAGGCGGGATCGAGGCCGACGTGACCGTCACCCGACTGGCGGATGACAGCTACCTCGTCGTCACCCCCGCCGCCACGCCCCAGCGCGATATCGCGTGGGTCAAGCGTCACATGCCCGACGCCGCCCGCTGCGCCGTGATCGACGTGACGGCGATGGAAGCGGTGATGGTCGTCATGGGGCCGCGCGCCCGAGACGTGCTGCAACCGCTCACCAGCGCGGATCTCTCCACCGCCGCTTTCCCCTTCGGCACGATGCAGGAGATCGAGTTCGGCATGGCCCGCATCCGCGCCCACCGCGTCACCTATGTCGGCGAACTGGGGTGGGAATTGTACGTCAGCGCCGATATGGCCGCCTACGTCTACGAGCGGCTGATGCAGGGCGGCGCGATTACCCATTGCGGCCTGCATGTGCTCGATTCCTGCCGCATGGAAAAGGCCTTCCGCCATTACGGCCACGACATCACCGACGAGGATCACGTGCTGGAAGCGGGTCTCGGTTTTGCGGTCAGGACCGACAAGACCTCCTCGAAATTCGGCGATTTCCTCGGCCGCGACGCGGTGCTGCGCAAGCGGCAGGAGGGCGTCTCTCGCCGGATGGTCCAGTTCATGCTCGATGACCCCGAACCACTCCTCTACCACAACGAGCCGATCCTGCGCGGCGGCGAGATCGTCGGCCACCTGACCAGCGGCAATTACGGGCACCATCTGGGCGGCGCGATGGGCCTCGGCTACGTCCCCTGCGCCGAACCGGGCGAGAAGGGGGCCGACATGCTCGCCGACCCCTACGAGATCGAGGTGGCGGGCGTCCGGGTCGCGGCGAAGGCCAGCCTCAAGCCGCTCTACGACCCGAAGAGCGAACGGATGCGGGCGTAGGTGTCTTCCTTCGTCGCGCATGGTCTGGTCGGTTCCGTCATCGGGCGGGGTCTTGCCTCGCCCGTCGGCCTGCTGCCGAGCGCGGGACATCTCGATCCGACGAATTTCCACTTCTGGCGCAATCTGCTGATCGAGAGGGGAATGGTGCTGCCGATCCTCGCGGCGATGCGGATGCGCGGCGCGGGAAGATACGGCGCGCTGTCGATCGCGGCGTCGTTTCTGGGCTGGAGCCTTTCGCTGGACCGCTGAACGAACGCTCTTTCGGCACACTACCCGCGTGACGTACGAGCACCCGCCTCTCGGACGCCGCGCATCCGACCCGGATCGCCGGGGTACCGAAATGATCATGGCTTGCACACTGGCGATACCGTGAGTGCCAAGGAAACGTTAAGGAGTATCGTGTCCACCTCATCCCCCCCTTTCAACACTTCCTACAGCACTCCACCCCCATCCTGCCCCTCCCTAACCGCGCCGCGTCCATCGGCCCCGACGCCGGGGATTGTGCCGAACCGCCGCGCGCTCTAGATCATGCATACGTCCCCGTCCCTTACCCGGAGAACATCATGGCCGTCACGCCCGACGAGACTGCGCCGAAGAAGCAAAAGCAGGTCAAGGGCAGTGCCTGGGTCAAGCTGCTGCTGGAACTGGGACCGCTGATGGTCTTCTTCCTCGCCTATGGCCGGGGCGACATGATCGGGGACTGGCTCGGCTATCCGGATATGAAGCCGATCATCGCCGCCACGGTGGTCTTCGTGCCGACCATGGTGGTGTGCGTGCTGGCCTCCTTCGTCATCACGCGCGAGGTGGCGGTGATGCCGCTGGTCAGCCTCGTGCTGGTGGTCGTGTTCGGGGGGCTGACGATCTGGCTGAACGACGAGACGTTCATCAAGATGAAGCCCACCATCCTTAACCTGATCTTCGCCACCGTGCTGATGACGGGATTGTATTTCAACAAGATGTTCCTGAAGCTGATCTTTCAGGAGGGCTGGTCGATCACCGATCGCGGCTGGTTCCTGCTGACGGTGCGCTGGTCGATCTTCTTCGTGTGCATGGCGCTGCTGAACGAGATCATCTGGCGCAACTTCTCGGAGGAGTTCTGGGTGAACTTCAAGGTCTGGGGCAACCTGCCGATCACCATGATCTTCGCCGTGTTCCAGATGCGGCTGGTATTCCAGCATCCCCTGCCGGAGGAAGACGTGGCGGCGTGATGCCGACGGACCGAAACAAGGACCGCTCATCGAGGCCCCGGGTCGTTGCCCGGGGCAGGGGCTGCACAACGTGCGGTACTTGGAAAGACCCCGGATCACGCCCGGGGCAGGGATGGGCGGCGGTCAGGCGTTCACATCGACCACGACGCGGCCCTTGACCTGGCCCTTCAGGATCGCGGGGCCGAGATCGGTCAGGTCGGACAGGGTCGCCGGGTGGACCATCGCGTCGAGTTTGTCCATCGGCAGATCCTCGACGATCCGCTTCCAGGCCCGCACGCGGTTGTCGTAGGGCTGCATCACCGAATCGATGCCCAGGAGGTTGACCCCGCGCAGCAGGAACGGGATGACGGTGGCGGGCAGCTTCATGCCCCCGGCCAGGCCCACGGCGGCGACGGATGCGCCGTATTTCATCTGCCCCAGCACCCGCGCCAGCATGTCGCCGCCCACGGCATCGATGCACCCGGCCCAGGTCTCGGATTCCAGCGGGCGCTTGACGGTTTCGTTCAGTTCCTCGCGCGCCACGATGCGGGTGCAGCCCAGATTCTTGAGATACTCGGCGGTTTCGGGCCGCCCCGTCACGCCGACGACCTCATAGCCCCGCGCAGCGAGAATCCCGACAGCCACCGAGCCGACGCCCCCCGCCGCGCCGGTGACCAGCACCTCGCCCTTGGCCGGCTCCAGCCCGTGATCCTCCAGCGCCATGACGGCCAGCATCGCGGTGAAGCCGGCGGTGCCGACGGCCATGGATTGCCGCGTCGTCAGGCCGTCGGGCAGGGGGACCAGCCAATCCGCCTTGACCCGCGCCTTCTGGGCATAGCCTCCCCAATGCGCCTCGCCCACGCGCCAGCCGGTCAGCACGACGGCATCGCCCGGCTTGTAGCGCGCATCCTCCGACGCCTCGACCGTCCCGGCGAAGTCGATGCCGGGGACATGGGGGTAATTGCGCACCAGCCCGCCGTTTCCGGTAATGCACAGGCCGTCCTTGTAGTTGACGGTCGAGTATTCGACCGCGACCGTCACCTCGCCTTCCGGCAGGCGGCTGGCGTCGATCTGCTCGATGGCGGCGGCGGTCTTGCCGCTTTCCTCGTCCTTGGTCACGATCAGGGCGTTGAAGCTCATGGGAGTATCCTCGGTTAAGCGGTCGGTTTCTCGAAGGGTAGTGTAGTGACTTCGGCGGGGCGAGTCTCGTCCGGCGCCTCGACCCAGACGGTGCGGCCCGGTTCCCAGAAATCACGGTCCAGCATGCCGATGGCGACGTTGACCTCGAACTCGGGCGACCAGACGGCGGAGGTGACGGTGCCGATCTTCTCGCCCCCGTCGCCGATGATGGTCCAGGGCACGCGGCATTGCGGCACCCGCTCGCCATAGATGCGCAGGCCCCGGATCAGGCGCTGGGGGCTGTCGCCCTCGGCCCGGATCAGGGCGTCGCGCCCGACGCAGCCGATGGAGATCCACGGGTCGCAGAACCGCCCCAGCCCGCATTCGTAGGGCGTGTTCTCGCGCGTCATGTCGTTGCCGTAGGAGAGAAGACCCCCCTCGATCCGCTCGATCAGGTTCGGCCCGCCCGCCTTCACGTTCAGGTCTTCGCCCGCCGCGAACAGGGCATCCCACAGCGGCTCGCCCAGCGTCGAATCGTCGACATAGATCTCGAAGCCGCCCTGCCGCGAATAGCCCGAGCGCGCGATGTAGAAATCATGCCCCTGGAACGGCAGCCAGATACCCCGGAAGAACCGGATACCGCGCACCTCGTTGCCGAAGACCCGCGCCATCAGCTCGTCGGATTTCGGCCCCTGCACGGCCAGCGGGCTGACATCGGGTTCGAAGATCTCGACCTGGAAGCGATAGCCGTAGGCGAGGCCCTTGGCCCAGTACAGCACGTCGCTGTCGGCGATGGAGATCCAGAACCGGTCCGGCGCGTGCTTGATGAGCACGGGATCGTTCAGCATCCCCCCGCGCTCGTCGACCAGCGGGATGTAGAAGCACTGGCCGATCTGCGCCTTGCCCACGTCGCGGGGGGTCATCAACTGGACCAGCTTCCATGCGTCCGGCCCGACGATCTCGATCTGCCGCTCGACGGCGACATCCCAGACCTGCACATGTTCCTTGAGATGGGCGCATTCGGCTTCCATATCGCCGAAACTGGCGGGCAGCAGCATGTGGTTGTAGACGGTGTAGGCGGTCACCCCCGCCGCCTCGACCCGGTTGGTGAAGGGGGTCGCGCGCAGGCGGCGCGAAATCGCGAGTTCGGTCATGGGCGTTACTCTGGGACAGCGAATACCTGGCGCTCGACCCGGCAACGCATTGACATGATGAACCCCCGGGATTGTCTGGGCGGGGGCGGCGCAGCTTCACGTAAACCGGGTTGGTTGACGCTCTGCCCCGGGCAACGACCCGGGGCCTCGCAGAGCGCACGGCTGACCATCGAGGCCCCGGTGCCCCGTGCAGCGGTCTTACGCCCGGGGCAGAGCGGTTTTCAGGCTCTACGAATGCCAGTGGATATCGAGAATCTCGGCGCTCTTGCCCTCGAAGCTCCAGACCCGGCCGAAATCGCGGATGCGGCTCTTGAGGCCGCGCGCCAGCGTCACGTCCGGTCCCATCCAGTACTGCGAGTTGACGATCTTCACGTCCTCGTCCGGGCTGCCGCCGGGAATCGGCTCGATGGCCCCGGTCAGCACCTTGGGGACGCCGACGATGCGGACCTTGTCCTTGACCTCGTAGGTCACTTCCTCGCGCCGTGCGCCCAGGAACGTGCTGACCAGCAGCTTCAGCACCCCCGACGTGCCGCCCGACTGGCCGGAGAAGATCGAGATCAGCGCATCGTATTGCGCATCGTCCGACCGCTTGTCGATATAGGCGGCGGCCTTCCAGTCGCCGTCGCCCATCTTGCCGGGGATATCCAGCAGTAGCGCGACGTTCAGGCCCGAGAGATCCACGCCCTCGTGGTGGCCGGTGTCGATGCGCGCCGCCATCCAGGCGTGGCAGTAGCCCTCGGTCGGGGGGTGCTGGCCCAGCGACACGACGCAGGGGCAGAACACGTCGCACGAACAGTTGAGGGCCAGTTCGCCCTCGATCGACCAGTCGGGTTTCTTCTTCGCGGCCATCGGCTTCTCCTAGAACGAAATCAGTACGGTTGCGGCCCCTGCCACCACCAGCGCCCAGCCGACGGCGCGGCTCCAGCGATCGGCGGCGGGGGCGAGTTTCTCGGCGACGAAATAGGCGGCGATGACGGCCATCCAGACCACGTTCATCGCGCCGAACACGAACATCAGGCCCATCAGCGCGATGCAGCACCCCACGCAATACGCGCCATGCCCCGCGCCCATCCGAAACGCCCCGCGCGTGCCTTCGCGCCAATGGGCAATGAGGTAGGCGAGCGGGCGGCGGCAATGGGTCAGGCACACGTCCTTGATCGGCGTGAACTGCCACAGACCCGCCGCGATCATCAGCGCCCCGGCGACCATCGGCGTGGCCAGCGTGCCGCCCATCGTGAAGAGGGTCGTCTGCGCCAGACCCAGCTGCACCCCCGCCAGCACGACGGACATCGCCCCCCACAGCGCGAAGTACCCGGCCCCGAACAGCGCGACGCGCAGGGCCAGCACCCCGCCGGTCACCTCCTTCGCGGCCAGCTTGGCGTACTGGATCATCACCGGGGCCATCGCGGGCAGCATCATCGCCAGCATCATGACGATCCACATGACCGACGTGCCGACGAAGACGCCGGGGGTCAGGTCGGTTGACATCTTCATCCCGCCCCCATGCGGGTCGCCCATCGATGCGGCAAGCATCCACCACAGCAGGGCACTGACGATGCCGATGCCGAGCAGGGTAATCAGACGGGGGTCGTCGTATCGGATCATCCAGCACGGTTTGCGCACGGGGCGGTCCCTGTCAAACGAAATTGACGACGGGCGGCAAGGCGTCGATCCCCGCAGGGATCACCTGCACCGCGCCTTGTCCTCGTCTTCGGGGTCCTCGCACAATTGCAGAACCGACCCGATGGCCCCGGCCCCGAAATACAGCAGTTCGCCGCAACCGCCGGTCATCAGGCCCAGTGTCGTGGCGAGCAGGGCGATACGCAGGGGCTTGGTCATCGTCGGCATCCGGTTATCGTGGCACTGTCCCGTCCTCGTATACCGCAGACTCGATACCGCAGAACATGGCGATATGCAGGGCGCGTGTCGTGTTTCGGGGAGGGGCGCACGGGCATCCCCCGCCCCGGGCCTTGCGACCGGGGCCGGGCGCAACGATCCTACCCCTCGGCCCCGAAATCCACGTGGATGTGGTTCCCGTCCGGATCCCAGACGTTCATCTGCACCAGCCCGGTCAGCGGATTGTCCGAGCGGCGATACCGCTCGCCCCGGTCGTGCAGCAGCGCCTCGAACTCGGCCAGCCCGGTGGCGGTGAAGGCGAAATGTTCCAGCTTCAGCGGAACTTCCGATCCGACGCCCGGGTCGCCGTCGATCCCGATCAGGTGCACGACCGGCACCTCGCCGACATAGATCCACGCGCCGGGAAAGCCGAAATCGGGGCGGTAGCGGCTCTCCAGCCCCAGCACCTCGGCATACCAGGCGATCATGCGGTCCAGTTGCGTCGTGCGCAGGTTGACGTGGTCCAGCGTGGTGACGGGCATCGGGTCTCTCCTCGTGTCGGAATCACTCGCCGTGCGGGCGCGTCCTGTCAAGCGCGGGTTCGCGGGCATCCGTCCAGCGCGAAACCGGCCCCGCCATCCCCTCCAGCCCGCCCGGCACCAGCGCCCGGGCCAGCACGCGGTTGGGGTTGGTGGGGGGCGGGAAGCGCAGGGCATCGGCGCGCTCGAACCCGAAGCGGCGGTAATACGGCGCGTCGCCGACGAGGATGCAGGCCCCCCAGCCCTCCGCCACCGCGCGCTCCAGACCGTCGAGTATCAGCATCGCGCCGATCCCCTCGCCCTGCCGGGTCGGGTGAGTCGCGACGGGGCCGAGCAGCAGGGCCGTCCCCGCATCCCCCACGCGCACGGGCCAGAAGCGGATGCACCCGGCCAGTGCCGCCATCGCGTCGTCGTCGCGGGCGGTCAGGCACAGCGGCGCGACAGGCGCCACCCCGTCGCGCAGGCGATAGGAGGAGAGGGCGGTGCGCCCCGGCGCGAAGGCGAGGTCGAGCAGGTATTCGATCTCCCATCCATCCGCCGCCGTCTCGGGGGCGATGCGGATCACGGGGCCGGAGCCTCGATTCCCGAAGCCTCGATCCCCGCGACCTCGACCCCCGGCGCCTCGATCCATCGGGTCCATCGGTCCGGGGCGGCGCGCTGGCCGCGCAGCTTGCCGGGGGCGGCCTCGACCCCCTCGGGCATCTCGGGCCACAGGAAGATCGCGCCCAGCAGGCGCTCTTCGGGGCCGATACCCAGCATCCCGAACGCCTCGCCCGCCAGCACCCCGCCGCTGGACCAGTAATTGCCGATCCCCCGTTCCGTCGCGGCCAGCAGCAAGGTCTGGATCATCGCGCCGGTGGCGGCGATATGCTCCATGTTCACCTCGCTCGCGGCCCACGCCGCCGCGCCCTCCTCCGGCAGCCACGTCACCAGCACCAGCGCATCGGCGGCGGCCAGCATATTGGCGATCTTGCCGGGGGGCTTGGCCAGCGAGTCGAGGCGCGGAATGAGGGCGGCGCAGGCGGGTTTGTCCAGCGCGTGCACGCGCCACGGCTCGACCGCGCCGCCGCCCCCGCTGCCACCCGCGCGCGCAGTGGCGCAGGCCCGGTGGAACGGCGCGAATCCGGCGGCCGCGAGCAGCGCCTCCACCGCCGCGCGCGACAGGCCCTCCCCCGCCAGCGGCGTTGCAGGATCGGGCAGCAGCTTCACGGTGCGCCGCGCCCGGGCGATGGCGTCGATCTTTCCCATGGCGCGGGACGCTACACATGCGGCGGCGGGAGGCAAGGAAAACCCTCCCCGCATCCCGCCCGCTTTCAGAACGTGAAGTTCAGGAACCCGCCGACATTGAAGGTTTCCACGTCGTCCCGCAGGAACAGCTTCTGCGCGCGCACGCCGTAGCTGACGCTGTCGTTCGGCGTCACCTGCAACGTCGCGCCCGCCACGAGGCCGATATCCTCGTCGTCGTTCGGCTCGTTGACGATATCGATCTCGCCCGCCAGATGGCCCACGATCTCGAACCCCTCCAAGGCCCCGCCGAAGCGGTATCCGGCCTCGACCCGGGGAACGATCTGCAGCAGTTGCAGGTCGTCGGGGGTGACGCGGCGGCCGTCGCTGGCGGTGTAGTCGTCGAACTTCTCGAACGCATAGGCGATGCTGAGGCTGGGCCGCAACTCGACCGGGCCGACCGCGCCGAACCGGGTCACGCCGATCTCGGCCTGCCCGCGCAGCGAATCGGTCCCCTCCGCCGAGACTTCGAGCAGAAGGCGGCGCTCGTCGATATCGTTGTCGCGCTGCGAGAGCAGGACATGCCCCCCGATCACGTACGGCCCCGCGACGTTGTAATGCGCATGCGCCCCGAACCCGAATCCCTCGCTGCTGCGCGACCCGGACCGGGCGGGCAGGCTGTAGCTGGCGCTCTGATACCCCAGAATCGCCCCCAGCAGCAGCTTTGCGGAGGGCTGGTAGTTCAGGTAGCCCGTGATCCGCGTCTCGCGTCCATCCGCAGGGGTATTGTCGAACTCGTCGTCGATGAACGCCCGGTCGCCGTCGAGATACAGCGTGACCCGGGGGTCGAATCCGCTGGCCTCGCCCCCCGACAGGCCGGTGGTGGCCAATCCGCCCCGCAGGGGGCGCAGGGAGTCGAACCCGACGGCATCGGTCACCAGCCCCGCGAGGGCCGTGCGCACGGTGCGCAGGTTCGTGCGCGCCATCTGTTCGCCGGTCTGCGTCAAAATCCCGCTCTGGATTGCGTCGGTCTGCGCCGACAGGGCGGGCAGCAGGATCGAGGTGATGAGCAATTCGCCCGCCACATCCCCGAACTCGTCGAATTGCGACACGTCCAGCACCACGCCCCCGGTCTGCAGGATCAGGTCGACGTAATCGCCGCGCGTCGTGCCGAAGGCGGGGCCGAAGGTCGCCCCCTCGACCTGCACCAGATCGCCGTCGGGCTGGCGCGCGAAGCCGACCAGATCCCCCGCCTCGTTCTCGAACACCGCCACCAGGCTTTCGCCGCCCGGTCCCAGCAGGGATTGCTCGACCCCGCCGTTGATCGACACGTTTTGCGCGGCGGCGGCATCGAGGATCGTCTGTCTGGTGACGGCATTGTCCAGAATGTCGCGGTCCTCGTCCGTCACGATCACGACGAAGCGTTCCGCCTCGTTCCGCAATTCCGGGCCATAGGTCCGGAAGGCCAGATCGAGACCCGAATACCCGTCCTCGGTCCCGCCGTCGAGGCGCAGGTCCTGCGCGGCGGTCTCGAATTCCGGCGCGGTGCCGAACAGGCCGCCCCCCACCGGGATCGAACGCCCCGCCGTCTCCGTCGCGCTGCCGAACCCGACCAGCCCGTACCGGTTGCCGGAACTGAAGGTGGAGAGCGTGGTGTCGAGACCCGCGACCGCCCGGGCCACGCCGGATTGCTCCTCCGAAAGCGACCCCGATTCGTCCACCACGAACACGAAATCGCTCGTGAAGGACTGGGCGGTCGCGGTCTGGGCCGACATCAGGCAGGCAATCGCCGCCGCAGCCGGAAATGCGCGCCTGCGGCCCGTGGTGGAAGTTCTCGTCCCGATCATCGTATCCCCCTGATTCCCGTATTAGTATAGTATTAACTTTTATACACGTGTATAAATCGCTTGAAGTTGTCAACCCGGGTTCATGCACCTATTCCGATTGGCGTATGGCAAGCGTCGCGAGGGTTGCAGCCTGCTGCTGCGGGATCGGGCCGTCATGGCCCATGCCCTCGACGGCCAGAACGGCGACCCTCGACCGGTCGGAGGCGGTATCCAGCCACTCGCGCAGAAGATGCGGGGGGGCGACGGTATCGGCGGTGCCGAGGATGTGGATCTGCGGGATATCCGGGGGCGGGGGCGGCGCGCTCGATCCGGCGAGGGGGCTGACGCCGTGATGCGCCGTCCACGCCGCATGGTCCACGACGCCGGACAGGGTGCCCAGACCCGTCACCGCCCCGGAACGCCGGGCGATCATCACCGCGAGCTGCGCCCCGCCCGAATAGCCGACCAGAACGGCCCGCCGGGCGGAGACCCGATCCATCAGCGCCTCGACCGCACCGGCGGAGGCGGCAAGGATGCGCGGCGAGAAGCGCGCGGTCGTCCAGTCCTCGGCGCGGCACACGGTGCGCAGATCGCCGGGCGACCACTGGCAGGGCCGCGCGAGATAGGCCACGGGCCGGTGATGCGCCGCCAGCGCCCGCGCCAGATCCAGCCCCCGGGGTCGCCGGGGCGTGGGGTCGCCGGATGCGCGCCGCCGGGTGTCGTAGGCGTGGCCGTCCCCCTCGATGACGATCAGCACCGTATCGGACCCCGCCGGACCCGTGGCTGCGGCGGCCAGCGAGAACGGCGGCGCGGAAACCGGGGCGGGCCGCAGGGCCGACCCCTCCAGCAGCAGCGGCAGAGGCACCGGCGCGCGCCCGCCGATCCCGCCCGGGTTGCAGGCCGCGAGCGCGAGGCAGAATGTGCCGCATATCGATGCTCTCGAAAGTTTTATAACGGTTAACATAACTTTAAAGTTGCAATCGGGATCACAAATGTAAATTCATTATCGAAAGGTCGGCATGAATTCGGAGGGGGGAGCCAATGAATTTTCGGGCATGGGGACTGTCGGCGGGTGCGCTCTGCACGATTCTGGCGGCACAGGGGATGTATTCGCCCGCTTTCGGGCAGTTGGAATGGTCTATTCCTTGGATTTCAGACATCAGATGCGAAGGTACATTCACTCTGACGGTGTCGAAGATGTTCGATGCCGTCGGCAATGACAGGTATGTACTTCGTGCCGAGGGCGGCGGACCCGCCGGGGCAGGAGACAGTCTCGACGCCCTGTTCGCTACGATGGCCGGTCCCGCATCCCGGGAACTGCCCGCCTACGCGATCGACGAGAATTCCTGTGACCGGAACTGGTTCGACCAGGCCCTGATCCATATCGACCGGTTCAAGGATCTTCCCGCATGGACCTTCCGGATCACGGGGCTGGCCATCGATGTCGAGGCGACCTTCGAATCGCCCTGTAGCGAGGAGATCACGGCGGTGCAGGACCGGCCCGCGCTGACGCTGACCCGCCTGTCCTATCTCGTCCCCGACTGCCCCGCCCCGGTGCCGCCCCTGACGGCCCCGGACGTGGCGCGCGTGCTGGAGGGGGTGCGCAGTTGCGGGGCGCTGGCGGTCGATGCGCCCGCCGACGGAATCGCCTTTGCCCCCGACGAAACCGTCGTCCTGACGGGCCGCGCCCGGGATGCCGGACGCCGCGATGCGGTCTCGGCGGCGGTGCAGGCGATTGCGGGCGCGCGCCCGGTCGACCTGCGCCGGATCGATATCGAGGGCGCGCACCGCGCCCTGTGCGACATGACCGAGATCGAGGAGCGGGCGGGACCGTATGCGCCGATGCTGATGGTTATCCGCCATCTCGACGGAACGCGGGTGGTCGAGAATCCGCAGACCGGCATGTTCGAACCGGGTTTCGGCGTCGGAGAGCAGATCCTCGTCGACCTGCGCTCGGTTCCCGCATCCGGGTATCTCTACGCCTTTTCGGTCGATATCGGCCGGTCGCTGAACGATCCCGCGATCCTGATCCCCTACGACAATACGCGCGATTCGGAGGTGAAACCCGAACACAGGGGATACAGCAGGACCGTGAACGACCTGCGGTATGACCAGATCTACTACGAACCGACGCGGATGCGGCTGACGGTTCCCGCGCCCAGATTCGGGGCCACGCACCTGGAATCCGGATTCGGGGATGCCCCCAGCATCGAGTTCGAGGAGAAGGAGGAGGATGGCGAGCGCATCGTCTTCTTCGCCTTCGTCACGGACCGCCGCATCGACCTGAACGGCTCCGACATCCTGCCGCTGGAGGCGGATTTCGACGAATACTGGAAGGCCGTCCTCAGACCGGTGATCGAGGGCGAGGTCGAGGTCATGGATGTCGCCCGCTTCGAGGCGTGGAAAGCGCGGTAAACCGACTTCGACCCCGACCCCGCCCCGGGGCCGGCGAAGCCGCGCGGCATCCGCGCCCCTGACGCATCTTTGGCGTTGCACGCGGAGTATATTCCATTAAGGTGTATTAATAATTTATATACACCAAAGGTTGCCGAGCGGGTTTCGGGGCCGCGTGCGCCCCCCTCGCATCCGACGGGGTCGCCCGGCAGGGGCGCGGGCGGTACCACCCCGCAGACCGCCCGCCGATCCCCCCAACCCCTGATCCGGAGATACGCAAGTGGATTTCAAGCCAACCCTCATCATCGGCGTCGGCGGAACCGGCTGTTCGATCGCCGAGGCCGTCTACGCCAAGGTCGTCTCCTCCGGCACGCAGCAGCGGGGGCAGGTCGGGGTGCTGGGCCTCGATACCGACGACAACGACATCCGGGGCATGCGCCATATGGGCGAGCGGCAGCGGGTGCGCTTCTCCAGCCCCAAGCGCATCTTCAACCTCCTGCGCGACAATCCCGAGGTGCTGGATAGCTGGTTCCTGCGCGACGAGACGCTGACCCACGACATCAAGAACATGTCGCTGATCGACGGGGCGGGGCAGGTGCGCATCCTGACCCGGCTGGGCCTGCACGATGCGTTCAAGCGGGGGCGGGTCGATACGGATATCCGCCGGGCGCTGCTGGACCTGACGCAGATCAACAACCGCGACCGGTTCGACGGGGTCGTCAACATCATGGTCGTCGGCTCGCTGGCCGGGGCGACGGGGTCCGGCTCGTTCCTGCAGGTCGCGTTGGCCGCCCGGCACATCGCCCGCGAGAACGGCATCGCGAATGCGCAGGTACGGGGGTTGTTCCTGCTGCCCGACATCTTCGTGCGCGCCGCCAGCCTGCCGAAGGACCAGGAAGCGAACGTGCTGGCCAATGCCTATGCGGCCCTGCGGGAACTGAACGCCGTGATGCTGGCGACCATCGGGCGCATACCGCTGGCCCAGGGGGACATGGAATACATGCCCGGCACCCGCCTGCGCGAGGGGCAGACGCCGTTCGAGGCGGTGACGCTGATCGATTACGAGAACGTGAAATCCCAGAGTCTGGGCAAGGATCTCGGCTACTACAAGACCATGGCCACGAACGCGGCCTATACGCTGATGTTCACGCCCATCGGGCAGAAGTTCGACAGCACGGCGATCAACGCGATCCTGACCCGGCTGGGGGCGGCGGCCACCGGCAATTCCAACTGCTATTCCAGCGTCGGCGTCGTCTCGCTGGAATACCCCCAGGCCGAGATTCTCGACTACCTGACCCAGCGTTTCGCCTACGAGACGCTGGAGGGCGACTGGATGCGGCTGGACGGGATGTATCAGGCCCGGGTGCGCCAGTTCCAGGAACGCCGGAATGCGGGCGACATGAGCGCGCAACTGGAACCGGCGCATATCTCCTACGTCAAGGATCTGGACCAGTTGTCCCGCGATAACCGCCCGTTCTTCAAGCGCATCCATGCCGGCGTGCACCGCGAGGTCGAGCGCGAGAACGGCGAGGTGGAGATCGAGGTCCAGCACAAGAAGATGCTCGACGCCTTCGAATCCTACACCCTGACCTCGTTCCGCAACCGCGATGCCGAGTTGCGCCGCATCTTCGAGGGGGCGCCCGTCACCTCCAGCGCCGTGGCCGACCGCGAGACGCTGGCGGACGACGTGCGCAAGCTGGACCGCTCGCTCGTGCGCGACTTCAGACGGCTGGAGCGGTCGGGCCGCGAGACGCCGGACGAAATCTACGACGGCGGGGTCGCCGCCGCCGACACGATGGCCCCGGCGGAATGGTCGGATCACCATCTGGAGGCCCACCTGATCCGCGAAGCCCCGAACCCCGTGCAGGCGCGCTACTTCCTGTATTCGCTGAAGGCGCTGATCATGGAGCGGATGGAGGCGCTGAAACCCGCCGCCCTGCGCGAAAAGGCGATCGGGGCCGTCGGCGGATTCGACCAGAAGAAACTCAAGCTGGATGTCGACCCCGGCTCGCCCGTCACCCTCGCCACCGCCGAGAAGATCGGGGCGGCGGGGATCTTCGCCAGGCTCCTGAACCGCGACCTGAAGAAATTCCAGCGCAAGTACGTCGCCTACCACAACGATTCCACGCGATTGGCGCGCGAATACGTGCAGGGTCTGGTGTTGCAGCAATGCTACCAGCGCCTGCTGAGCGACGTGGACGAGTTGTGCCAGATCGAGGAATTGCTGTTCGCCGAACTCGAAACCCTGCGCGCGGATATCAAGGTCGGTCTGGACCGCGATTCGAAACGGCACGAGCCGGGGCAGGGGGCCAATCAGGGGGTGCTGTACGTCTATGCCGATGCGGCGGCGAAGGACGAGATCTGGAACGGCATCTACGGCTCGGCCAGCAGCGCCCGCGATACCAGCAAGGCCGACCGGCAACTCGCCGCCGCCCTGTTCGGCGAATTGCGCCAGCGCCGCATGAAGCGCGTCGGCCGCCGCCGCGAGGAACCGTTCTCCGCCCGCGCCCTGTTCAGGGAGGCGGTGATCGAGGGCTATTGCCGCACCTCGCTGGAGCAGGATTTCTCGGACCAGTACACCATGAGCGTCATCGACGCGGTGCGGCGCGAGGCGGGTCTGGTGGCCGAGAAGGGCGGGGGGGCGGACTGGAAGGAATACCTGCGCGAACTCGTGTCCCTCGTCTCCTCGCAATCCGAACCGTTCGTCGCGCTGTCCGACGAGAACGCGGGCGATCTGGTGGCGTTCTGGTCGGTCAATCCCGCCCTGCGCGAGCAGTTGGGGGATGACAGGCTGTTCGAGGATCTGTTCACCTTCCAGCAGGGCGAGCAGCCGATCATCAACCCGGCCTTCCCGCTGACCTCCATCGCCTGCGTCAACACGCGGCTGAACCTGATCCTTCAGGATTTCGCGAAACTGCATTCCGGGGACCGGACCACCAACAACGTCAATGCGCCTTCCGTGGGTCGATACGAGAAGGCCTATCGCGACCGGGTCAATGCCCTGCTGAACTACAGGCAGTCGGCGCACAGCGCGCAACAGCATTCCCTGACGCCGCATATCCACCGCGACTGGCACATGCCCAACGAACTGCCCGAACTGTTCGATTTCGTCGAGGAGGGTTTCACGAGGGATTTCAACCTCGCCTGCGCCGTCGCGCTCGCCTATCGCTGGATCGAGCGGGTCGAGACGGCCACCGGCCCGGTATTCGAGTTCGTCGACCCGACCCGCCAGCACGAGGGGCTGAACCGCGAAACCCTCGTCAAGTCCGACAACCTCAACGATGCCATCGACGCCGCGAAGCTGCATCTGGGCTTCATCTCCGCCGTGCTGGCCGGGTGGGATGCGGCGAAGGGGAACTGGGCGACGCCGGGGGGCGCGCGCGCGGATGCCCTGGAGGATACCGACACCTTCGCGCGGATCGCGGATGCCGGAACCCTGGCCGAGATCCTGTCGCTGTCCCGCGATGTGGGGCGGGACGGGCCGAAGCGCGCGGCGGAAATCGCGCGGGGATTGTTCGATGCCCAGGCGGAGGTCATCCGCCTGCAACGCGACGACCTGAACACCGATGCGCGCATCCGGTACTTCCGCGAGACGGCGGGCCTGCAAGGTGACCGCGCGCTCGCCGCGCTGTCCGGCGAGGGCAGGCTGTCCGAGGATACGCTGCGGCAGGTCCGGGCGATTCCCGGCAACCTGATCGAGTCGGTCGCCCGCAGCGGGGCGGTCTGATGGGGCCGCAGCGGAACCGCGCGGCGGCAATCACCGGGCGAGGTGCGTCGTGAACCGGCGCATCCTCGTCAATCTGGACCAGAACTCGGGCTTTGCGGACCGGGTGCGGCGGATGTTCCCCGATCTCTACACCCAGCGCGACCGCACGACGCTGTGGACCGTCGCGCCGACGACCGAGCGGGAGGGCGGCGGCGGGGTGGCCCCGTCCGTTCCGGTATGGGGCAACTGGCCCGAAGTGCTGGCCATGCCCCGCGACCGCATCGGCCAGCGCCTGATCGAGTCGCTGGACGAGGAGTTCGAGGCGGCCAAGAAGACCCCCGGCGGCAACAACCGCATCCAGGTGATCGTGATCGGCGCGCGGCCCGACGACCTGCTGGACGACAACCGGGACGACCCGCTGACCTCCGCGATTCTCGACCCGCTGATCGACAAGTCCCAGGCGCGCAACTTCGACGTGAACCGGTGGCTCGTGGGGGCCTTTCGCGACGGGTCGGACGGGGAGGCGATGGCCGCCGCCGCCCGGCAGTACGGCGCGGAAACCGGCGTCTTCGACACGGTGCTCCGGCTCGACGATCCGGACGAGAGCGGGGCCGCGCCCGTCGCCGAGGGGGATTTCGTGCTGCAACGCCTGCGCGCGTTCCTCGACATCACGGACCACGCCGATTCGTGGATGTCGATGCGGCCCAGCGCGACCGACAGCCTGCGCGCGCGCGTCTGGTCGCTGCGCCTGCCCCCGCGCCCGGTGCAGACCAGGGATGCGGAGATGCGCGCGCGGGTGATGGGGGCGTTGCAGGGACATGCTGCCTTCGCCTTCTCGCGGGCCGATCCGGAAGGGGGGACGCAGTCGGACGACACGCTGCCCGCCGTGACCGGGAGGATCTGCAAGGTCATCGACGAGATCACCGGCCAGGCCGCGACCACCCCCCGCGAGCCGGACTTTCCCGGCACGGCGGTCACCCCGGACAGGACCGACCCGGTCACCAGCTACCGGATGCTGATGGCAAGCGGCACGATCTGGCGCGACCGCACGCCGATGCCGCCGGATATGGGCCGCCGCCTCGCGCGCAGCTATCTGGCCCAGGTCGGCGACTCGCTGCACCAGCGCAAGCAGACCTTCAACCAGGCGCGCGACCGGCAGTTGGGCAAGCTGGAGCACAAGCGCACACAGGCCCAGCGCGCGCTGGACGACCTGAAGATTTCCCGCCTCGGGCTGGGGGTCGAGACGGACGCGACCCAGGCGCTCGACCGGGCGCGGGGGGCGTTCGAGGCGAAGCGCGAAACCTGCGTCGCCACCATGGGTGCCATGCTGCGCAGCGACCGGGACAGCGTCGTCCACGACGCGGCGGCCCCTTCGGTCGTCGGCAGTTTCGAGATCGACGACTTTCGCGCCGGCACGCGCCTGCAGGACGAGGTCGACCGGGCGGCGGCGCGGGCGCGGGCCTGTCAGGCGGAACTGGTCTCCCGGGGCGAGACGAAGGCCGCAATCGCCGTCACCGCGCTCGTATCGGTCGTTGCGGCACTGGGGATGCTGGCCCTCGCCTACGGCATGCTGGAGGAGGAGGTGTTCCCCTACGCGGCGATCGGCCTCGCCGGATTCGCGGCCCTGCCCGCGCTGATGTTCGGTGCCTTCGCGGTGGCGGCGGCGCGGCGGCGGGGGCGATTGTTCCGGGCTGCGCTGGAGGCGCTGGGCACGGCCTGCGCCGATGTGGCCCGGGCGTCGGAGCAGCGGGTGGCGAATGCGGGCGCGCGCACGTTCTGGATGCTGGGCGCGCATCTGGCACAGCAGGGCCTGCGCGCCGAGAGCCGCCTGCGGGCCGAGACGACGGCGGCCATCGGCTATCTCAACGATGTCGCGGCGACGTTGCAGCAGCGCGTGGCATTGGCCGATACCGACCCCCGGCGCGAGGCCGTTCTCGACGATATCCCGATCCTGCAATGGATGCCCGCGCTCCTGGCCTCGCGCGACTGGTCCGATGCCGAGACGTCGGAGGTGCGGGTGCTGGGGGGCGAGCCGCGCCCGTTCGAATCGACGTATTTCCGGGCCGCCGACACCTTCGAGATCGGCGACGGGGAGGGGTACCGATGACGCCGGACGTCACCCTCGCGGTGCTCTACGCCCTCGGCCTCGTCCTCGGCACCCTGATGCTGGGGCGCGGGTTGCTGTCCGCCTGCACCGGAGAGGCGCGCGATGCGCCGCCGAGCGCCGTGCCGCTGGTGGCCAGCCTGGGGTTCTGCATCGCGTGCTTCGCGTTCTCGATCCGCACGCCGGTACCGGCGCTGCTGTCGCTGATGGAGCAGGCGCTACAGGTCTGGCCCCGGTGGCTGGCCCCGGACCTGCGCGCTCTGGTGACGGACCCGGTGAACGCGGATCTTCCGGACAGGATCGAGGGGCTGCTTCCGCTGGCGGTCTGGTCGCTGGGCTATGCGGGTTTCGCCTTCGCCGCGATGGTCGGCGCGGGCGTGACCCGGCGGGTCGCCCCGGGGTTCGAGCGGTGGACGATGCTGCCGGGTCTGGCGCGGCCTGCGGCCCTGACCGCGCTGATCCTGTGCATGATCCTGGTCGTCGCGCCGGTCGTGGTGCTGAACGCCCTCGGGCCGGAGCAGACCGTCTTCTTCACCCGCACCCCGTGGATCGGCGTGTTCGCCGTTCTGGTGGCCCTGGCCGATACCGTCTGGGAGCGCAGGCAGGTGGATGCGCCCGAGATGGTGGCGGAGGGCGAGACCGTGGCCCCGAAGAGCCGCCTGCGCGACCTGATCCGCGATCTCGTGGCCCGATACGGGCGGCACATCCTGATGATCGACCCGTCCCGCGCCCTGGCCCCGTCCACCGAGAGCACCAGCCTCGGCTCCCGCGCCACGGGGCTGGAAAAGCGGATCGACCGCATCCTGCGCGAGACCTACGACATCGACGCCACGGCGGCGGCGACGGCGGCGCGGGCCGTGCGCGGCGTATCCGACCGGACCGCGAGCATCGTCATCGAGGAGACGCTGACCCGCGCCCATCTGGCCGTGGTCGCCGAACTGTGCCGCAACGAACAGGATAACGGGCAACTCACGCTGATCGTCTGTCCGGAGGTGGATTGCGACCAGTTCGAGAAGGCCCTGCTCAACCACTACGACAGCAATCTGGAGGCGCTGGGCTACGAGGGCGTGCGCTTCGACGGGCAGATGTCCCTGCGCCCCAGCGCGCTGCCCGCCTTCCTGACCGTGTCGGAGAAGGATTTCGAGGCCTATGCCCTGACGCAGTTCGATACCCTGCCCGAATGGAGCCGCACCATCGGGGCCATCGTCCTGGTCAATGCGCAGGACATGGATCTCTCCCGCCTCCAGATCGGGTTCCGGCAACTCTGGACCCGCATCGACGAGGAGACGGTGGGGGCCGTCTGCCTGACCAGCGGCGTCCGGGGGGCCAAGGATCTGGCCTCGCTCGTCATGAGCGACCGGCGCAAGGCCGTGTTCGAGCCGCTGTCCCTGGGCGATTCCAACGATACCGAGCGCACGGTGATCGTCTGGCGGGACGACAGCGATCTGGGCCGCGAAGTCGCCGGAATCCCGGAGTTCGCCCGGCATGTCAGCCCCGCCATCGACACGCTCGCCGGGCTGCAACTGCATGTCTGGAGCAAGGAATTCGCCACCTGCCTGATGGACCCGGAGGGGTTGATCGACAGGACGGCGGTGGAGAATCTCGAACGGTCGCTGACCGGCGGGGCGCTGGGAACCGTGCGGCGCTTCGCCGACGGATCGGCCAGCACGCTGGGGTCGTATTACGCCGAGGACCGGGCGGCCGACCGGGAGGGGATCGACGTGGTGTTCTCGAACGAGGACGGCGACCTGATCACGACGATGACCCGCAGCTTCCTGATCGACCGGCCCGGGAACACCCTGGTCAATATCGTCAGCCGCGACTGGCCCCTGCGCGATTACGTGCTCGAGGCGATGCTCGCGCTGGGGAAGAATTCGAACATCCTGCAATCGGATGTCACGCCCATGGCCCCGCGCCCCGATGGCGGATTGCAGGAGGTGCTGTACCGGCTGCTCTCGGCCCTGCGGCGCGAGCCGATGACGGCGGATGAAATCCATACCGGATATATCGGGCGATTGCCCGCACAGGTGCTGGCGACGCTCGATGCCTCGCCCAGACGCAAGGGGCTGGAGAAGTTGTTCGAGGATCTGATCGGCGAGCGGATGGATATCGAATCGGTGGCCGGTACGGGGGGTCTGCGCCGGTACACGGCCCCCCACGGGGCCAGCCGCCCGCCCTTCACCGTGCCTGCCGGAACCGACCGGATGGACCCCTATACCAGCCTGCCCCGGGCCGATATCGGGACGAAGTATCTCAGCGGGCGGACCATCCTGATCGATCAGGACCGGTTTCTGGTGGGCCGGGTATCCGAGGAGTTCGTGCAACTGGCCCCCAACTCGACGGCGACCCCGGATCAGGCATGGCCCGAACTGCTGTACGAGTTCGGATCGGTCGAGTTGCAGCGCAAGGGCGGGGCGCTGTTCATCGTCGCCGCCTCGCTCCCCACCATCACCGACAGCGTGCGGATCGCGGCGAAGCAGGCCTATGTCACCTTCCACCGCCGCACCCTCGGCTACTACCAGCACGATGCGGAGGAGCCGCCCTTCGTGGACGGGGCCGCGCCGACGCGCTCGACGGGCGAGGTGTTCGCGACGACCCGCAACCACCAGCGTGCGTTGTTCCTGCGCTTCACCACGGCGGAACCGGTCGTGACGCCGGAATTCGCCCTGACGGCGGCGCTGCTGGCGCAGGATTGCGCCCGGGCGCTCTTTCCCCGGCAACGCTCGCGCATCCGGGTCATCGCCCCCCAGGCCAGCGCGATGCAGAAGCGGATGAGCGATGCGCCCGGCGAACACGCCCCGGGCGACGTGTTCGCCGCGCGCTCGGTCGCCCGGCTGCACGATCCGGAAAACCGGGCCGTCTTCGCGATCAACGACGGCGAGGACGGGTCGGGCGGCGGGTCGGGCAGCGGGGACGGGGACCGCACGATCCTCGATCTGGTGCTGATCGAGGACAGCGACCACGATCTGGGCATCGTCAAGGCGCTGGCGGTCAATTCCAGCAGCCTTCTGACGATGATGTGCGGCTTCGCGGCGTGGTGTGCCGGGCGCGAGGACGAGACGTATTACGCGACGGCGATGAACGTCTCGCCCGGCTTTCTCGATTTCCGGGGCGTGCACGATGCCCTGTTTCCCAACAATATCCGCCGCTCCGTCCCCCCCACCCGCGCCCTGTCGGACGGAGCCTTGCCGGAGGATGCGCCATGAGACGTCTCGTTCACCTGCTGCTGCTCGCGCTCGCGCTCGCGTTCGGTGCCGCCCTGCCCGCCCAGGCGAAGGTCGTCGGCGTGGTCTTCGACGATTCGGGCAGCATGGGGGGCAAGGCCCGCACCCCCGCCTTCGTCTTCCAGATCCTCGCCGCCTCGCTGGACCGGGACGACGTATTGTTCGGCGCCCGGTTCGGTCGCTATCTCGAACGGGCGGCGACGACCGACGCGCAGGGCAACGATGTCCTGTTCGAGCCGAGTTACGAGGAGTTCGCGCAGGATGTCGTCGAACCGCTGCTGATCGACCGGCAATCGCTGGACGACACGCTGGGCGGGATCGGGAAATGGTCGAACATCGTGCCCGATACCGGCACGCCGTTCCAGCCCATAGACATGATGATGCGCCACATCCTCGACCGGGCGACCGAGCGCGGGGACAAGGAAGCCGTCCTGATCGTCCTGACCGACGGCGAGTTCATGTATTCACCCGATTCCGCAGTACTGGGCCGGAAATACGAACAGTTGCGCAGGGATTATCCCGATGTGACCCTCTCCAGCTATTTCATCGGGTTCGAGGGGGGGCGTACGGATCTGCGCGGACTGGTTCGCGATCAGGGCGTCGCCGAAGCCCTCGACACCGCCGTGAATGCCGGGACCATGAAGGCGCGCTTCGGCAGCATCCACCAGCACGGCGCGCTGTGGGTCAGGACGTCCGACGAGCTTCGGAACCTGCTGCTGCGGATCGTGGCGGCGCTGTCCAATACCGAACTGGACGAGGATTCGTCGCTGATCGGGAAATCCGGCGACAGCGTGTCCTTCACGCCCCCCTTCACCATCACGAATGTCGTCAGCGTCTCGCTGGCCCCGGTATCGGGCCGCCTGACCCGGCTGGACGGGGCGGCGCTGCAATCGGCCTATCCCGGCGGCACCCTCGAACCCTACGAAGTGGCCATGGACGCGCCGGATGCCGGCGGCACGAGCGAGGCCTGGGCCGCGCAGATCGTCAAGTTCCGTCCCGCGAACGCCTTCGCCGCCGACACGACCCACGTGCTGCCGTTCTCCGGCCCGGTCACCGATGCGGTCGAGGTGTTGTTCAAGTCCAGCCTGTTCTTCGACTTCACCATCCGCGACGAGGAGGATCGCGTGCAGACCCCCGGCCCGGACGGCGTGATCCTGCTGAATGCGTTCGAGGACTACACCGTGGCCGTCGAACTGTTCGACACGGCAAACGGGGGGTCGGTGAAGATCGAGATGGACGACCTTCCGGCGGGGGAGACGAGTTTCACGATGACCCGGGCGCTGGACGCCACCGGGCAGACCGTCGATCTCGAAATGGACACGGCCCGGGACATCGCGTTCAGCCCCCGGCCTTTCTCCTACCGGGCCGAGGACGACGACGAGATTTCGGTGGTGTTCCGCATGACCGGCTTCGTGACCGCCCAGGCCAGGCCGCTGCGCATCCGGGTCGTCGATGTCGAGGGCGATTTCGCGCTGACCGCGACCCCCGCCACCGCCTGCCCGGCCTGCACGGCGCGCAATGTCGACCTGCGGCTGTCGCAGAACGCCGAATGGGTCGACGCGATGGGGCTGGAGGCGCTGTTCTCCGGCCCCGCCGATCCCGATCCCTACCGGTTCGTGCTGCGGCCCGGGGCGGATATCGACATGACGGGCGTGCGCGTCGTGGATGCGACCGGCGCGGTCGTGCTGGAGGAGGGGATGGCCGAATCGGCCCCGGTCCCCTTCACCGTCGGCACGGCGGAGGGTTTCACGGTGCAGATCGACGGTCGGCAGCGGCCCGGGTCCGATACCTTCGACCTCGCCTTCGACGCCGTGGGGCTGGAGCCGGTGAACCAGACCGCCGGCGTGCGCTTCACGGTCGGCATCAGCCGCAAGCCCGTGACGCTGACCCTCGTGGAGACGCGGAACGGGGGGGCGGGATCGGGGGTCGAGGCGCTGCTGCTGCGCCCGGACGGCTTCGACGCGGACCCGCTCTACGTGCTGGAGGTCGACAACGTGACGCCGGACTGGACCCCCGACGCCCTGACCGGCACGACGAAGGGCATCGGGTGGGATTTCGACTACGCCGACCCCGCCGGTGCGCAGGCGGTGCAGGACGGGGCCGCGAGCGTGCGCATCCTCGCCCGCCCGCAGGAGCCGTCCTTCGCCTGTTGCCTGCTCGAAGGCCCCCGGGAGACGACCTTCGGCCTGCGAACGGGGGCGGCGCGCGCCGCGACGACCCTGACGATCCAGCCGCTCGGCATCCTCTCGCGGATATGGATATGCATCTGGTACCTGCTGATCCTGTATCTGGCCGTGGTCGCGCTCTGCTGGATCGTGACCCCGCGCTTTCCCGCCACCAGTCGCCTGCTGGTGACGGAAAAGACCGACCGCAGCATGGTGCAGCGGTACAAGCTGCGCGGGGGCATCGCGAAGTATCTTCAGCATTTCCTGTGGATGCGCCGCAGCGAACGCGCCGCCCCCGCCGGGTTGCAGGTGCAGGCCACCGACGGGGGACCGGCCATCCGGCCCCGCGCGGGCGGCTATCCCGACCTCACCCTCGTCAGTTCGGGGCGCGAACTCGACGCCTCGCAGTTCGGCGAGAAGGGGCAGACCCCGCTGGAACTGTCCTGGGGCGCGATGCTGACCGAGAGCGGGCGCGATGGCCGTGAATTCCGCTTCGTCGAGAACTGGCGGACCGAGCGGTGACCATGAAGCTGTCGGTCCTGAAGATTCCGGGCAGGGAAAACGCCCTGCGCATCGTCGTGGAGGGGTGGAAGGCCCGCGCCGACCCGGTGCGCTACACCCTGCGGACCGACGGACCGGAGGGCACGGTCGCCCGGGAGCGCGCGATCCCCCGCGAGCGCATTATCGAGAAGGGGGTGCTGTCCTTCGAGGCCGCCGATATCGGGGTAGCCTACGAATCCGGCTTTGCCGACGCGCGCATCGACATCACCGACGATGCGGGCAGGCAGCATGCGGGCGGCGGCAGGGCCGAGCCGCCGGGGCATCTGGACGGGTCCACCCGCAGCGCCTTTCCGGCGGCCCGGCCCCAGATCGGGGCGGATATCGCGGTGTCGGGGCACGGGGATTCGGTGCAGGTCGATCCGCTGGGGGTGAATGCGGTATCCGCCGCCGATTACGCCGTGGTGCTCGCCCCCGGCTCCGGCGCGCGGGTCGCCGGGCCGCCGGCGGAGCCGCGCGTGACCGTGCCGATCCGCCGGGGGGCCGACAGCACGGCGGCGTACCGGCTGGAGCCGCGCGAGGGCGGCAGTCCGATTGCCGGGACCATCACCGCCAGCCACCGGCGCGGCGCGCTGACGGGGGCCTATCTGATGGGCCTGCCCTTGCTGCTGCTGGTGGGCATGGCGGCCTCTCTCCTGCACGATCCGACAGAGGGTCCGGGCGGGGGTCCGGGCGGGGGTTCGGGCGGAGGTCCGGCCGATTTCAGGGGAACGGCCCGGATCGCGTTCGGCGGCACGGGAGTTGCCGAGTTCGATGCGGGGTTTCCGGCCCTGCTGAGCAAGGGCTGGCGATTCGAGCCGGTCGACCCCGCCGCCTACCCCGAGGGGATCGCAAGGGTCGGCCTCGTGGGCGGGCGGGCGGTCGAGATCGGCGTGGACGGGCGGGCCGGGCCGCTCGACCCGCTGGGCCTGACCCTGCGCAACGGGGGCGAGACGCGGGCGGGCGTCGTGGATGTCGAGATTCTGGAGCCGGACTTCGCGCTCAGAACGCTCCGGATCGCGGTGCCGCAATCCGAGGCCCGCAGGGTTCCGCTATCCGACTTCTATACCCGTTCGGGGGCGGGCGTCGTCGACCCCCGGGACGTGACGGTTTCGGTGGTCGATCCGTCGGCCCATGCGGGAACGCTGGCATTCTCCTATCCCCCCGGCGCGATGGAGATCACGGCGACCGGAGCGCCCCGGACGGTGCGCGTTGGCATAAAGCTGGAACACGCCGCCTCCGGCATCGCGCCCCTGGGCGGGGTGATGCGGGTCGATATCACGCCGCCCCCGCCGACCTGCACCCTGTCGGGCATCCCGGCACGGCACGGCCTGCAACTGGACATGGCCGGACGCGCCCGCCTGCCGAGCGCCACCCTGCTGCCGGGCATCAGCGACGCGGATCGCAAGGCGGTCACGCATCGGGTTCTGGGCGGGGCCGACGTGACGCTGCGGCGGTCGGGGGGCGATGCGTGGCAGGTGACGGCGCGCGAACCCTATGCGCGGCAGGTGCAGGTCGCGTTCGACTGCCCCGGTGCCGCCAGCAGGACGGTCACCTTCACCCTGACCCCGCCCGACATGCCGCGCTGCACGTTGCCGCAGCGGGAGATACGGGTGCGGATGCCGGCGATGCAGGGCGACCTGGTTCTCTCCGATCTGGTGCCGGACGTGGACCCGTCCCGCTACCGCGAACTGCGATTCGCGTCCGTCCGGCGGGGAGATGCCGCTTTCAGCAGTCCGAAGAACGGGAAGATCCGTGTCCGGGTCGCTCCGGGACTGAACGAGGTCGGGTTCCGTATCGAGTGCGAGGGCAAGGCAGCGAACGGTGTGCTGGAGATCGTGCCGCCGCCGCCCCCCCTGACCGACCATTGTGTGGCGGGCGACCCCGCGCGGCGGACCGACATGATCTATCGCACCGCCTTCCACCTGCCCGAGGGCCTCTATCGGTTCAGCGGGGTCGGGAACGCGCGGTTACGCGAGGCCATCGAAACCGCCGCCGGTCAGGTCCAGCCCCGGGGGGCGTTCGAGCCTGATGGCGTTCGCCTGGACAAGTCCTACTGCGTCATGCGCGAAACGCTGCGGATGCGCGATCTGGTCGCGTTGATCGGGAAGGGGGTCGTCGGGATATCCCCCGAGGAACTGAAGCGCCGCACCCGGGAGAACGCGCCCGGATCGTCGGACAGCCCCGCCTCGCAGATGCGCTACGCCCCCGATGTGGAGGACATTATCGAGCATGTCGCCTCGCGGGGCGGCGGCCTCGGGATCGACGGGGTGGATGTCGTCTCGCGGGAGGTCTGGTTCGCGTCCCTGATCCTCCTCGCCAGAACGGGGGACGAGGCGCTCTATCGCGACTTCTTCGACGGGGTGCCGGAATTCCTCAATTCCGGCCCGAACATCAACGACCTGCGATACACCATCTTCGGGCAGAAGCCGCAGGGGGATCGGGGATACGAGATCAACAGCCGCAATTCGAGCAAGCGCAGCGCGGTGCCGGTCCAGTTGCGCCTGATGTGGGATGAGTAGGGGAGTGAGCGCGGCCCCGATTCGCGTACTGCGAAACGGGGCCGCGTTCCTTCATGGGGGCCGACGGCGTCAGCGCATGTCCGGGAGGGCGATCACGCCGTCGCCGTCGGTATCGAGGCGGTCGAAGCGCGCCAGGACACGCTCCTCCATCATCGCCCGGGTCACGGGACCGCGCTTGCCGCCGCCCGCGCGGTCGCCGCGCTTCCGGTGACCCTCGCCCCGGCTGCCCCGCATCCGCGCCGCATCGGCCACCGGGACGACGCCGTCGCCATCGGTGTCGAGGCGGGCGAACCGGCGGGTGGCGCGCTCGGCGGCGACGGCGCTCATCTCGTCCTGCGAGATCAGGCCGTCGCCGTTCGCGTCCATCTGCGCCATGCGCTCGCCCCGGCGGGCCTGCCGTGCGGTGCGGCGTTCCTCGCGGGTGACCTGATCGTTGCCATCCGCATCCATCCGCGCAAAGCGGGCGGCGGCGAAGGCGAGGGCGTCGGCCCGGGTGACGGTGCCGTCCCCGTCCGTGTCCATCCGTTCGAGCATGCGCTCGGCGCGCGGACCCTTGCCGCCATGGCCGTGGTTATGGGCGAGGGCGGCGGAGGCGATGCCGATGCCGGCGAGGGCGGCGATGACGATCTTGGTGTGCGTTTTCATGGTGGTGTGCCTTTTCTGCTCACAGGGTTGCGGGGCAGGGCGGGGGCCGGTCTGTTGCGGCCCTTGCGCCCTTCCGATGCCTGTTCCACGCAAGGCAGGCTCGCATCCGTCGCCGAATTCGTTCGAATGGGGCGATTTGTTCAGGATGCTAACTGTCGGTCGATCAGGCGTATGGCGTCGGCCACCGCATCCTCGATGGTCCGGTCGGTCGTGTCCAGCAGGGCCGCATCCTGCGCCTGCACCATCGGCGCGTCGGTGCGGGCGGCGTCGCGGGCGTCGCGCTCCTCTATATCGCGCAGCACGTCGCGGTAGGCGATATCGCGATCCTTCGACAATTCGCGCCAGCGGCGGGCGGCGCGCACATCCGGGTCCGCCGTCACGAACAGCTTGGCGCGGGCATCCGGCAGGACCACCGTACCGAGATCGCGCCCGTCCAGCACCGCCCCGGGGGGCGCAGCGGCAAACTCCCGCTGCCAGTCGAGCAGGGCATTGCGCACCTGCGGATGCGCCGCGACGACCGAGGCCCCGCGCCCGGCGGCGGCACTGCGCAGGCCGTCCCGCTCCAGGTCGGCGGGGTCGAGGCGCGCGGCCCGCTCGCCCGCCGCCGTGCCATCCGCCAGCGCAATGCCCTCCCCCGCGCAGAGCACGGCGACGGCACGGTAGAGCAGGCCGGTATCCAGATGCCGCAATCCGTACCGCTCGGCGATGCGGCGCGCGATGGTCCCTTTACCGGAGGCGGCGGGGCCGTCGATGGCGATGGTGAGGATCGGGGTCATGCGCGCTCCAATGCAATGATTTCGGCGGCCAGAACAGGCCCCTGACGCAGGCGTGCGGCCCATAGCGGCGGCGGAGGATCGCCCGCGCCGAACAGCGCGCCCAGAAAGATCGCCCGCCCGCAATTATCCCCCCCGACCCGCGCATTCGTCTCGACCGCCTCGACATAGCCCTGCGCGGTGGCGGCGATGCGAAAGGCGACGGGCA
>ENA-ORXC01000136-ORXC01000136.1-marine-metagenome-genome-assembly--contig:-NODE-136-length-72664-cov-5.594128_pt1 | contig 72664 bp, 65 predicted proteins | sample MGYA00237865_ERZ511478 | MGnify/ENA metagenome assembly ERZ511478
TGTTGCATTAGATGAAGCTGTAAAGAGAGATATGTTACCTATGGCAGCCACGGTATTAAAAACCAAACCAGCAGATATTAATCCCTCTAAAAGTGTATCTATCGCCGTGTCTAATAATAATTTAGAAATGCTAAGTCTATTAATAGATAACAAAGCAAATCCTACCGAAGGAATGAGAGATGCTATTGAAACAGATAATGTTCCTATAACAGAATTCCTCATTGCCAGAGGAGCAGCAACTAAAGAACCCCAGTTTTTAAAACAAGCCGTAAAAAACAACAATATTAAACTGTCAAAAATTCTTGTAGAGAAAGGAGAAGCTGTAGCAGACGATGCGATCATAGAAGCGGTGACCGCTGGTAATCTAGAGATAACACAATACTTATTAGATAAAGGAGCCTCTGCAGAGGAAGCGTTGAGTCAAGCAATGGAAACTAAATATGAGGAGATTATACTCCTACTCTTGAATAGAACTAAACAAATTCCAAAAGAAAGTTATTTACTAGCTGCATCGCGCAAAGGAAATTCACGTGTAGTAAAAGAACTTATAAAAAACGACTCATTGAACCCTAGTCTGGCAATAAGCAATGCAATTAGATATAAGAAAATAGAAATACTTGATCTTCTCCTTGAAAATGGAGGAATTCCAACAGAGAATGAAAATAAACTGGCTATTGAATTTAATTTTTATGAAGGAATATCATCTTTAATTGACAAGGGGTTTTATGATGTGACTCGCCCTTTTAAAAATGGTGAATATGCCTTGCATATCATCGCATCAACCTATGAAACGATTGATGGTAAAATCATTCGCCTACTACTTAATAATGGGGCTAATATAGATGCCCAAAACGAGTATGGGGAAACACCTTTGCATCTAGCAGCACGAGTTAATGAAGAAGAAATTAATATTGTAAGATTATTACTTGATAATGGAGCAAATACACAAATAGCAAATAATAAAAGGCAATTACCTCAAAATATCACTATTTACAAGCCTATAAAGAATCTTATCAAAAAAGCTGCTCGTAAGAACAAGTCATAAATTGTGGAACTAAGCGTATACTATTCTGTGTATATAATGGACACTATCCCTTGAAGCGTTTAATCTAATAAATCCTACAATACCATTTAATGCTTCATTTATAAAAAAAGCATCACCAGATTTTGCCATTTTTCAAATTAAAAACGATCTTTTTTATTTCCAAGTTATTATCCACTACTCAAAGTCTGGCATTGAAGCAGCATTAAAAATCAATCTGTCATTCATAATATCACTATCAAAGCTACGTATAAAAACACTTGGCGTGGCACCAAAATTATTTGCCACTCGAGTAAAAATAATTCCAGCTTCTGTTGGTAAAAAACTTGTGTTGATTACATTCTCTTCTAAATTAACACCCGTATCAATTGCTGTGGTTGAATTCATTGTAATATTAAAAAGGAACGGCCTCGCTTGAAAAATACGATATTGATTATTTTGATCTCCATTAACGTCTCTAAAATATAAGACTTCGTTACCAGTAGAAGAAATATCAATCCCTCCAGCCGCACCGCTCTCACCTTCTAAAATAACAGCCTCTTCAGTACCAGTTGATAGTCTTACTAAAATAATGCGCGCATTGTACCCTAATAGATCGTTCGTTTTTATGACTACTAAATCTGTTTCCATACCTCTTGACACAACTTCTGATATAAGAGAGTTGTCGGAGGTTTCATAAACGATAGTCGATCCAGAGCCGTCATTATTTATAGAAATTAATCGATCAAAATTAGGATAAAGTAATTGAGCCCCACTATTATGCCACGTAAAATCAATAGCATCACTTCTGAAACCCATTACAGAGATACTAGTGGTTAACTGCTGTATATCTTCACCCGCAAAATCCATAGTAAAAAGCTGAGTTTCGCCTCCTATTGTTCTTAAGAAAGCTATTTTATTTGCATCTACATTTTTATGCGGGTTAAAACTATTTGAAGTGTTATTTGTGAGCTGAAGAACATTTACATCTGTGCTTCCTTCTACCTGATCACCAGAGAAAATCACACTATTATTATTAACTGTTTTTACGAATAGTATAGGATTAAGTGGAGATTCTAATGTAGTAAACTGCCGGATAGTAGATACAACAGGTTCATTAACATTATCAGTTACGGCGACCTGCCAAAAATATGTTGTAGATAAATCTAATCCACTTACCAGTAATGTAGAGTCCGCTACTACTTCAAAAGTTTCTATCTCACCTGTAGATCCATTACGAAGCTCTATTGTATAATTAAGTTCCTCACCTTCAGGGTCAATTGATGACCATGCGAGTTCTACTTGTATATCTATATTATCTGCACCATCATCTGGTGACAATAACTCAGGAGTAGATGGCGATACGTTATCCTGTGCTCCTACTTGTAATTGAAATGCCACATTAGATATATTATCGGCGGTAATAGTAACAGACTCAAAACCAACAACAAAACCCGGCGCCTCCGCTTGTACAGCATAACTATCAACTAGAATATCATTGATAATAAAGTCACCATTTTCATTGGTAAATACCGTACTCGACGATGGATTTGTAGAGATTTCTGTATTTGCTAAAGGCTCTTGACTAAGCTCAGAAATAACGGTACCTGTTAAGGTCCCTGTCTCTTCAAAGTCAATAGTATCTTCAGTACAGCTCACCACGATGCACAAAGCAAATGGCAAAATTAATAACTTCCAATTTTTCTTTAAGGCTATCATACTATTGGTTATTATCGTTTTCATCTTTTAGTTCTTTGCGTTTCCTATTAAAATTGAAATGATAATTTACTCCTACTCCAAAATTGTAATAAAAATCATCTCGTTTTCCTCCCACTAACCCATCTAATTCATCTGAAAATAAAACATTTTGTTCAGCAAAAGCTTGCAAGCTTAGCTTGTCATTAAGGGTATATCTGACACCTAATCCATACTGAAATTTTAGAAAACTTTCTCCTACTTTAAAGTCACCAACGCCAGGGCCTTGAATATCAAATACGACTCCTGGACCTGCATAAATAAAAGGAGCAAGATCATCATTAGGGAGTAAATCTATGTGACCATTGAGGTCTAAACTACCATATATGTTCCCAAATGATCTCCCATTATTGAGTTTGAAAGCTTTTGCACTGACCTCCAGATCAAAAAAGTTTGCAAAACGCCTTTTGTAACCTAAGCCCATTGCAAAATCAAGATTTCGTTCTGAAAAGTCTCCATCAATAAGATTTGCTCCTCCAGAAAAAGACAAGGTGTGTTTGTGTTTTTTCTCTATGAAAAGTCTTTCAAATAATTGTGATGACTCGTCTATATCTTTAGAAACTAGATAATCTGCAACGAGAGAATCATTGACTTTTTTTCCTTCTCTTGCACTCCAATGTCCATCTTTGACACCTTCTATGATAAGATCGTGCACTGCCTTTTCTATAGCATCTTTAACGGCAATCTGCAAAGGCTCATTTTGAGTTATTCCTGTTTCTGCTTCTAGTAAACGTTGAAATTTTACAAATCTAAAAAAGCTTGCGTCTAGAGCTTGCGATAATATAGTTTTAGAAACGTAAATAGTCTTTAGGATTTCACCATTATTTGTTGAAACGGCACGAAGATAGATTGTGATCCTATCCTGCCTATATTGAGCAGATCCTCCCACTCCAAAATAACGAGCCCCCACACCACCTGTTACAATGTTAGTATCATACGAAACAATACCACCCTCAAGTATTAACCCTGCATATAATAAAGGAGGAAGAGAAGGCTCATTAGGGTTTGTTTTTAAATACTCTTTTTGTGTGTTTGTAATGATATTACGTTCTGTAGATAGATTTTGAAAATTTTCTCTTTCAATAGGTTTAAACCATCCTGAATCCTCAAGAGCCTTTATAAGAATAGATGTAGAACCTTGTGTGACAGCGGTACTAAATGTACTTCCATTCTCTAGTGCTTTAAATTGTCCTGTTTGATCACTAAAATTATATACTGCTACAGGTACTTTTTGATTAACGGGTGGTAAGTCTAATAATTTTTTTGTTGATTTAGAAAATTCTCCTACTCTCGCAGAGGTTGTTTCAAAAGGTTGATTAAAAAATGCTCCACAAGAAACAAACATAGATGTCCCTAGTACAATAAATAGCCGTTTAAAATAAGTCATGTATGCTGTTGATTAATTTGGGACTACAATTTGTGTTTCTTCTCCAGTATTTGTGTCTAGGATATTTATCACTAATCCTTCTGGAGATTCAAAAACATCTAATGCTAATGAACCAAAAGAAAACGATCCAGGTTCTGTAATACTGCCTATAGCATCTACTTGCTGTTGGGTTAACTCTCTTGAAATCTGGCTTAATATGGAAGCATTTAACTGATTACCAAAACGTTCTAGATCAGATTGTTGATCTTGAGCATTTACAGGAGCAGTAAAACTATTTTGGGCACTAGCACTAGACAGTAACTGCTGATAGTTAAAGGTATCACCTCCAAAAAAGGGATTTATCGGTCTGTAACTAAATTGCTGTGCTTGCATAGATACACAGGCTAAGCATAGGCCTATAAAAAATAATATTTGTCTCATAATATGGATTTTATCTATTAAGATCATAATTTTTAATAACGTACTCTTTGATTTTCTTGCTGTCTGAGTCTTCCTAAATAAGTGGTAACGGCTCTTATAGATCGCCGCGACATATCTCTTACAAATTCCTTACGAGGTTGTGCAAAAAATTGCCACACTAGTTGATTATCAACTTCTACTGTGATCAATGTATTTCTTCTTCTACCGGGAACTTCTTTTATAAAGATGTTCTTAGGAGAATGTATTTGTGCGTTATAATATCTTTGAGAAAAATCTCGTGCAAAATCTCTTCCAGATTTTGTTAATGTTTTTTGACTTATCACCCCTTCTAAAAACACTCCGTCTTGAGTAGGTGCTATGGGTTTTTTAAGTACTAGTTCTGTTTTTCCACCTTGCTCTAGTACGATTCTATCACGACCAAGTGGTTTATCATTTCCATCGTAGATGATGACTAAAAGAATAATCTTATCCTCTACTTGATAGTTTATAGTTAATGAAGATAATACCTTCTTTTCGAAACTATTCAACACAAATAAATTTTCTTGTGAAGACTTTGTAGTAGTATTTGTCTTTGAGTCAGTTCTAAAAACTGCAAACTCATATTTAAGATTATAGGCTATAGCCGTTTTATTGATAGCAGCCGCTTTAAAAGTAAAAAATTCGCTGTTTTTTTCAACTAAGATTTGCCCTTCAACTTGTTGATTATAATTTTGAGCTTGCATCAAGACGGTTGACAAAGCTGCAATGAGTAGACCTATGTTTCTTAGTGAAGTAAACATGAAACTTTTACTGATAACTTCTTACAATAATGGCTGGTGATGCTTCTGTTTGTGAAAATTTTAATGAGTTTGTAAGATTATTTACTCCATAACGTTCAAAACTCAAATTACTGCCCTGCTGTGTAAGATCTAAAGCAGGATTTGCATCGGGCTCTGATACAAAATCTATAATTCTATTTGAATTCCCTTGTTGACTTAATAAAGTAAACACACTCTGCGAGTTATAATTTAAATCCACATCATTGTTATTGCCGTTTTGAAATACATTAACATCACTAGACTGGGTCCTGGTGGCAACATTTACTCTGTTAAAATCACCTATCTGACGTATATTTACTGAATTTCCAACGATAGTATTGGGTTGTGGTGCAAAATCTGTCTGAAATCCTAAGGAATTCAAAACATTTGTGTCCACTGTGGTATTATCGATAATAATTTCCTCTCCAGTTACTTCTTCAGACTGCGTATCATTTTCAAAAGTCTGTGATATAGATAACTGTGTGCATAAGCCCATCAATAAAGCTATCAAAAATTGATATTGTAATAATCTGCTTTTATGAGCTCTATTATAAATACGAGTACTACTAGCTTTATGTATCATCACGTGCCTTTTCATAATTAGTTTTATTAAGAGAAGGAAAAAAGAGAAAATTACTCCTTTTTCCTTCCCTATAAATTTGAGCTTTAAAACTCTATAATTCTTTACATTTAAATCTACAAAGAGGATTAAAAGAATTAAAATATTAGTTATGCTTTCCTATAGTTTCTATAGTCAAGTGATCTAATGAAGGTACACCTACTCCAGCTCCAGGCGCCATAGGCTCTACACAAAATCTGTGCTCAGCATTTGGATCAGTAAGAGCATCTCCAGCACCTTGCTGCCATACTGACGCTTGGTTACCTACACCTGCTTGAGTTATGATTGAACTTTGTCCTTGGAATTGAGTAACTAATGCAGCATTAGACTCTCCAGTTTGATCAATGCTACTCATGTTCCAATCTCCTTTTTGGAAAACATCAGCCTCATTCCATCCAGAACCTCCTTGAGTAATTTCAGACTTGTGATTCCATCCCTCTTGCAGCGTAATCGCCGTATTTTCTCCACCTTCGGTTTGGTCTACGATTGAAATGTTCTGGTGTCCAGTTTGTGTTTGATCAACGATACCATCTACCCCATTCTGAGTACTACTTGCCTCGTTTCTATTGCCGTTCTGTACTTGCTTTGCATAGTTACCAGAGTTGTTCTGATCAGAAAATGCTACATTGTCATTTCCTTCCTGAGTTTGGAAAACTACGCCATCAACTCCGTTTTGTAAAGAAAGAGCATTATTCCCTTCTCCCCACTGAGTTTGACTAGCAAATTCATTTGTTCCATTTTGTGAGATTGCAGCTACATTTGCACCTCCCATTTGGTTTTGACTAGAAATTCCATCATTTCCTGTTTGTTGTACAGTAGCGTTGTTATTTGTTAGAATGTCTAAATCTTCATCGGCAGTTGCGTTCTGTGTTTGAATAGAATTGTTATTAGCTCCTATTTGAAATAGCGTAGCACGGTTTGAAGACTGTACTCCACTGCTTTCCCCAGATCCTTGAACAATTGTACCTTCGTTATCAGTACCTTCTTGATAAGCTGCAGCAACTTGACCTATCTCGCCAGGTGTAGAAGCAGAATCGTCTGGCCCCCCATCCTGAGTAATCAATAGACCGTTGTTTGACCCGACCTGAATTGCATCGGCATCATTATCGTCAAAGGTTTGTGATATACCTGTTTCATTAGATACACCTGCTTGAATTACAGAAGCTGCATTACGTTCTGCTTGTTGAGCCGTAGCGCTTCCCTGTTGGATTACGGCTTTATTACCGTCCTCTGGATCACTACCTAAACCTATCTGACCTACGTAAGATGTATTTTCATCTCCAAACTGTTGAACAGTTGCTTGATCAAAAAATCCAATCTGCTCTACCTGAGCCATATTACCTACCCCAGAATCGTCAGAAACCATACCTGTCTGCTTCACAAAAGCAGCACTACTTGCTCCAGTTTGGTCAATCAAAACACTTTGATAGGTACCAGATTGATATGCAGCGGCTGCATTACTTGCCCCTGCTTGATTTACTTCTGCCGCATTAGCATCTACTTTTGAGCCATCAATAATTGTAGCAGCCGTTGGAGATCCTGCGTTTACAAAATCACCGGGATTTATTACTGGCGCCTCTGTGAGCTGAGCCATCGCTACTGCCCCAATCATAAGTGCCGCAGCACTAAAAATTACTTTTTTCATAATAAAGAAGTTTAAATTAATAATATATAAATGGTTAATAAATACATATTTATAAGACACAACAAATCATCGTCATCGCTATCGCAAGTGCGTCTTTTAATCTATTATTACGGGGGAGTACATATTACAAGGGGGAGATCATTGCTGTAATACGTGTACTAAATTAGGAAAAACTACTTCTCTTACAAGAAGTTGGCAGCTGTTTTCGACGAAACGTTATGGTATTTTTAACATTTTTTTAGTTAGTACCAGTGTTTACAGTACTTAGGCGTATAAGGGTAAATACCCCTTTCTACAAAGGGGTATACTAGATTCAGATTTTTCTTACGGTTACACTCATTATAAGAAACTTAGCTATATCTTTTACTTGTATAATACTACAACTAAACGTTTATTGATTACTAAACAATACTTAGTTTACAAATAATAATTCTCTATACTTAGGCAAAGGCCAGAGCTCATCATCCACTAATAGTTCAAGCTTATCACATGCAGCCCTTATAAGTTCAAAATAGGGTTTAACTTTAGCAGCATACGTACTTGCCTTGTCCTTTAGATGGAGAGCATTTGCTTCTTTTCGGGCATTAATCATTTCTGTGATAAGACTATTAATGCTTGCGGTGTGCTCAGATAGTGATTTGATAATGGTTGTTTGCGCTTTCGCGAAAGCGGTAAAATCTTCACCATATATCTCCTTCAAACCTTTTACATTGTCTATCAACACATTTTGATACCTCAAAGCTGTAGGGATTATATGATTACGAGCCACATCACCTAGCACACGACTTTCAATCTGCAACCGTTTTACGTATGCTTCTAGCTCGATTTCATAACGAGCTTGGATCTCAACATTATTCATGATACCCAAAGATTCAAAGAGCTTAACCGTACTTTTACTAATACGAGCTTCTAAAGCAGAAACTGTTGTTTTATTATTACTTAGTTTACGTTTTGTTGCCTCTTTTTCCCATGAAGCGCCATAGCCATCTCCTTCAAATCTTATTTTCTTACTGTCCTTTATATATTCTCTGAGGATGTTAAAAATTGCATCGTCCTTTTTCATGTCCTTATTATCTATAAGAGCATCTACCTCTTTTTTAAAGGAAATAAGTTGTTGCGCCACAATTGCATTGAGCACCGTCATAGGGTTTGCACAATTTGCAGTAGCACCTACGGCTCTAAATTCAAATTTATTACCTGTAAATGCAAAAGGCGAGGTGCGATTGCGATCTGTGTTATCAAGTAAAATCTCTGGAATCTTGCCTATTACATTAAGTTTTAAATCTGTCTTTTCTTGTGGAGATAACTTTCCATCTGTTACTTTTTCTAATTCATCCAGCACTTGAGTGAGCTGCGAACCAATAAAGACAGAGATAATTGCTGGTGGCGCTTCGTTTGCTCCTAGACGGTAATCATTTCCTGCGCTGGCTATAGAAGCTCTAAGCAAAGCTTCATGTTCATGTACTGCTTTGATGGTGTTTACAAAAAAGGTGAGAAATTGTAGGTTTTTCATGGGAGTGCTACCCGGACTTAACAGGTTAACTCCTGTATCTGTAGCTAGTGACCAGTTGTTATGCTTACCGCTACCATTGATATTATCAAAAGGCTTTTCATGAAAGAGCACCTTAAAATGGTGGCGTTGTGCCACCTTTTGCATTACATCCATGAGTAATGCGTTATGATCTACCGCCAGGTTTGCTTCTTCAAAAATAGGAGCCATCTCAAACTGATTAGGTGCTACTTCATTATGTCTCGTTTTTAACGGAATTCCCAGTAATAAACATTCTTGCTCCAGCTCCTTGAGATAGGCAAGTACTCTTATAGGTATAGAACCAAAGTAATGATCATCTAGCTGCTGTCCCTTTGCAGCAGCATGACCTAGAAGCGTTCTTCCTGTAAGCATTAAATCTGGTCTTGCAGCAGCTAGTGATGCATCTATGAGAAAAAACTCTTGCTCCCAGCCTAAGGTCGCTGTAACTTTATTTACATTTTTATTAAAATACTGAGCCACTGCTGTAGCGGCTTGATCTATGGTGTTAAGTGCTTTTAATAATGGTGTTTTATAATCAAGCGCTTCACCAGTGTAAGCCACAAATACTGTGGGTATACACAATGTATGATCATAGATAAAAGCCGGTGATGTAGGATCCCAGGCAGTATAACCTCTAGCCTCAAAGGTATTACGTATCCCGCCGTTAGGAAAACTACTTGCATCTGGCTCTTGCTGCGCTAGTTGCCCTCCGTCAAACTTATTAATAATATGGCCATCTGCTGTGATTTCAAAAAAGGCATCGTGCTTCTCTGCCGTTGCACCAGTAAGTGGTTGAAACCAGTGCGTATAATGAGTGGCTCCCTTTCCTAGTGCCCAAGACTTCATTCCGGTCGCAATAGCATCTGCGGTGATACGATCTATATTATCACCTTTTCTTATGGCTGTCTGTACACTATCAATAGTTAATTTAGACAGAAACTGGCGCATGGCTTGATCTCCAAATACATTAGATTTAAATAATGAAGAAGGCCTTCCTAAAGCTTCAAAAGTTACGGCTGGTCTATGCTGCACATCATGTAAAGCTTTAAAACGAATTTTTGACATAATCGATATGGCATTATGAACGATATATTATTTCCTACTATCAAAAAAGAAATTATTATAACGTAATGATTGTAAATAATTTAGAAGTTTCAAACATTGAGCATGCTATAAAGTCAATAACAAACCTTTAATAAGCCACAAATATAAGGGAATTATAAAAAATAGACTTAAAAATTACACACCCCCTAAAATTTATGGGGTTGTTAATAAAAATCAATAATTTTTAACAACTCATCCCTTAAATACTAATTGTCTTTTAAAATTATTTTATATTTGCTTTTGTTAACTAAAACATTAGATGCTATTATGAGTAAGTCAAAACTAGAATACATTTGGTTAGACGGGTATAAGCCCACACAAAATATGAGAAGCAAGACTAAAGTTGTAAATGACTTTAGCGGTAAACTAGAAGACTGTCCTGTATGGTCTTTTGACGGGTCTTCTACTAAGCAAGCATCTGGAGGAGCTTCAGACTGTCTTTTAAAGCCAGTAGCTATCTACCCAGATCCACAACGTACGGATGGATTTTTAGTAATGACAGAAGTACTAAGTGCAGATGGTACTCCGCATGAATCAAACCATAGAGCAAAAATAGATGATGATGATAATGACTTCTGGTTTGGTTTTGAGCAAGAATACTTTATCATGGATAGAGAAACACAACTACCTCTAGGTTTCCCAATAGGTGGTTACCCTGGACCACAAGGAATGTATTACTGTTCTGTAGGAGGACGTCACACACACGGTCGTGATTTTGTAGAGGAGCACGCAGATCTTTGTATCGAAGCTGGTCTTAACTTTGAAGGAATTAATCAAGAGGTTGCTTCTGGACAATGGGAATACCAATTATTTGCAAAAGGAGCAAAAAAAGCCGGAGACGAAATATGGGTATCTCGTTACTTACTTGATCGCCTTACAGAGCAATATGGATGGTATATTGAGTACCACCCTAAACCTATAAAGGGAGACTGGAATGGTTCTGGTATGCATGCAAACTTCTCTAATGAGGTCTTGAGAACATGTGGATCAAAAGAAACTTATGAAAAGATATGTGAGGCTTTCCGTCCATTTACAAAAGAACATATCCAAGCATACGGAGCTCACAATGAAGAGCGCCTTACTGGAGATCACGAGACGGCATCTATCACAGACTTCTCTTATGGAGTATCAGATCGTGGTGCATCGTTACGTATCCCTATCATTACTGTAGAGCAAGGATGGAAAGGATGGCTAGAAGATCGTCGTCCAGCTTCAAACGCAGATCCATATCGTGTAGCAGGTCGTATTATTGAGACTGTAAAAACAGCAAAGATTTAAGGCTAATTTATATCAATGTAAAAAATGCTCAACCTATGTTGAGCATTTTTTTTGTGTTATGCTTTCGCGAAAGCGAACTTAACATTTATCAAAGATCTTAGCGAAAAAGCACATCGACACCTAAGGGTCTGCTTAACACTCAAAACTCGCAAAGTTATTATGAAGCAAACGCAAGCGCTATAAACAATATATAGGCTCCTACTAGCACTAATCCTTTCACTCTACCTATCTGTAATCTGGTAGGAATAAATGCTAGGGGCAGTAAGATTGCTGCAAAACCTATCATCCAGTAAATATTAGTTCCTAAAATAGCATCGTCTACCACATTAATATCCTTAATTAACGAGGTGATCCCTAATACTGATGCTATATTAAAAATATTTGATCCTATTAAGTTTCCTAAAGAAATCGCCTTTTCCTTCTTTAAAGCCGCAATCACAGAAGCTGCGAGTTCTGGAACGCTAGTTCCTATGGCAATTACAGTAACAGATATAGCATACTCACTTATTCCTACAGCTGTCGCGAGCTCTTTTGCTCCTGAGACTAACCACTCAGAACCAAAATACAAGGCCGCGCCACCTATAGCAAGCCAGAGTATAATCTTAAAATAAGTCGCTTGACCAAGTCCCTCATCTACACCATCACCCTCTTCTTGTACTGTGCTTTTTCTAGCCCTACGCAACAAGAAATATAAGTAAACGCCTAGCGCTACAAGGAGTCCTCCACCTTCGGTTGCTGTAAGTTTTCCATCATTTGAGAGTAAAAAAAACAGTGCTACAGAAAAGAACATCATCACTGGCCAGTTAAAACGGTAAAAATCACGATCTATCGCAAGTGAAGATATGACTGCTGTGATACCTAAAACTAGACCAATATTTGCAATATTAGACCCAATAACATTTCCTAAAGCAATATCAGAACTACCGTCTAGCGCAGCTTGCACGCTCACGAGCAACTCTGGCGCCGAAGTTGCAAATGATACCACCGTGAGACCTATCACCATCTTAGATAAATTAAGCTTAAACGACAACCCTACAGATGCTCGTACTAAGAACTCCCCACCTACCACTAGTAACACTAAGCCCACTAGAATATAAAAAATACTCATAACATTCAATTTTAAGAGCGAAGATAAGAATTAACAATCATGCGTGATGAGAATAAACAAACAGCGATACGGGTAATATAAGTACGCCTTTACAAAAGCGTTATAAAGAATATAGACAAGGGATTTAAAAAAAGGACAGCCTCTATAAATCCTCACAAGATGTCGTAATTATGTGTTGTTCATTTATGAGAAAATGGTACATTTAAGATATCATATGGAATTAACGACAGAATTTATAGAAGCAGAGAACAAGGAGCTAGCTAGACAGTATAAAAAACTGCTACGCATAAGTTATCAAACATTATCAGACGATGATAAAAAGATGATACGTAAAGCCTTTGATATAGCTGTAGATGCGCATAAAATGCAACGCAGAAAATCTGGTGAAGCATACATCTTTCACCCGCTTGCTGTTGCACAAATTGTAGCAAGTGAGATAGGTCTTGATGCAACATCAATAGCTAGTGCGTTGCTGCACGATGTGGTAGAAGATACAGAGTACTCGCTGTCTGATATAGAGCAAATGTTTGGCGAGACAGTAGCTCGTATTGTAGACGGACTCACTAAAATATCTAGTTTAAAAAAGGACAGAGACGTTTCTTTACAAGCAGAAAATTTTAGAAAAATGCTTCTTACTATTAATGATGACCCTAGAGTTATTATTATAAAAATAGCAGACCGTCTTCATAATATGCAAACCATGGATTCCATGCGTCCAGATAAACAGTCAAAAATTGCTAGTGAGACCTTATATATTTATGCGCCACTGGCTCATAGAATGGGACTATACAATATAAAGACAGAGCTTGAAGATTTAAGTTTGAAATATACAGAGCCAGATGTGTACAAAGACCTATCTGGGAAAATAACGGAGAGTAAAACACAACAAGATGATTATATAAAAGCCTTTAAAAAAGTAATAGAAGATTCTCTTGATAATGAGGGATTAAATTATGAAATAAAGGGACGTCCTAAATCTATATACAGCATAAGGCGCAAGATTCTTGCACAAGGGGTCACCTTTGAAGAGGTATATGATAAGTTTGCAATACGTATTATTTACAAAAGTGATAAGGCTAATGAAAAATTCTTAGCATGGAAGATTTACTCCATAGTTACAGACCACTTTAGACCTAACCCTACGCGCTTAAGAGATTGGATTTCTTCTCCTAAAACCACAGGATATGAAGCATTACATATCACGGTAATGGGTTTAAAAGGAAGGTGGGTAGAAGTGCAAATACGTTCTGACAGGATGAATGAAATTGCCGAAAAAGGATATGCAGCTCATTTTAAGTATAAGCAAGGTAATGATGGAGACTCCACACTGGACGACTGGATAAATAAACTTCAAGAAGCGCTAGAAAATCCTGACCAAAGTGCTGTAGACTTTGTTGAAAATTTTAAACTCAACCTTTACAATAAAGAGATTTTTGTATTTACTCCACAGGGAGAGCTCAAATCACTTCCTAAAGGCGCGACTCCACTAGATTTTGCCTTTAGTGTGCACACAGAAGTAGGATTGCATACTCGTGGATCAAGAGTAAATGGAAGATTAGTACCACTCAGTCATGAACTTAAAAGTGGTGACCAGGTAGAAATCATCACTTCAGAGTCTGCACATCCTACAAATAACTGGCTAGACTATGCAACAACCGCAAGGGCTCGTGCTAAGATAAAATCATCACTTAAAGATGAAAAGAAGGAACTTGCAGATGATGGTAAAGCCATCTTACATCGTAAGTTAAAATCTCAAAAGATACCTCTTAATGAAAAAACTATAAATGAACTCGTTTACTACTTTAAATTAAACACCAGTCTAGATCTATTCTACCGTATAGGTAACGGTACTATAGACAATAGAATGATTAAAGAATTTGCAGCACAACGCAGTAATGCCTTAATGACTTTTATAAAAAGTAGAATACGTAAGCCTAACAGTCCTCCAGATATAAATAAGGATGAGATTACTAATAATTATGATTCCTTAGTTTTTGGCCCAGAAGATCAAAAACTTGATTATTCTTTTGCAAAGTGTTGTAGCCCTATCCCTGGAGATGCTGTTTTTGGGTTTACCACTATTAATGACGGCATAAAAGTTCATAAAAATAATTGTCCTAATGCCATATCCATGAGGAGTAATTATGCCTACAGAATTATTAAGGCAAAATGGGTTGACTCTACAGATACTGGGTATCAAACAGACATCATCCTTACAGGAATTGATAATTTAGGACTTGTAAATACAGTAACTGCCGAAATTTCTAAACACCAACATGTTGAAATTAAAGGCATAAATTTTACAACTCAAGGCGCTGTTTTCAAGGGAAGAATAACAGTACTGGTAAGAAACAGTGAACTGTTGAAAACCTTGATACAAAATCTTAAAAAAATAGACGGTATCGATCAAGTGACTAGAGTATAAATCCGTAAATTCGTCCTTTATTAAAAACGATGCCACTAAAAGCTACAATTAATAAGGATCAAGACGTTGTAAAAGGCGTTTTTACAGCCTATCTAGAGGAAAAAGGTCACCGCAAAACGCCAGAGCGTTTTGCAATCTTGCAAGAAATCTATAGTAATGAAGAGCACTTTGATATTGAAGCGCTCTACATTAGTATGAAAAACAAGAACTACAGGGTGAGCCGTGCAACTTTATACAACACTATAGAACTTTTACTAGAGTGTGGGCTTGTGCGTAAACACCAGTTTGGCAATAATCAAGCGCAATATGAAAAATCATATTTTGATAAACAGCATGATCACGTTATACTTACAGATACAGGAGAAGTAATAGAATTTTGCGATCCTCGTATACAATCAATAAAAAAAACCATAGAAGAGGTTTTTGATATTACCATAGATAAGCATTCACTCTATTTTTACGGAAAGAAAAACACGACTAATTAACATAACAATGGCTGTAGATTTACTACTGGGCCTCCAATGGGGCGACGAAGGAAAAGGAAAAATTGTAGACGTTCTTACTAAAGACTACGATATTATTGCACGTTTTCAAGGAGGACCTAATGCTGGTCATACCCTTGAATTTGACGGTATAAAACACGTATTACACACAATTCCTTCTGGAATTTTTCATGATAATGCAATGAATGTTATAGGTAATGGCGTTGTGATAGATCCTGTAATTTTTAAGAAAGAACTTCAAAATCTTGACAAATTTGAAGGACTAGATTATAAAGCAAAAATGGTAATCTCTCGCAAGGCGCATCTTATACTTCCTACGCACCGCTTACTAGACGCAGCTTCTGAAGCTTCAAAAGGAAAAGCAAAAATAGGCTCTACCCTTAAAGGAATAGGCCCTACTTATATGGATAAAACCGGTCGTAACGGAATTCGTGTAGGGGATCTAGAACTTGCAGACTGGAAAGAGCGCTATGCCACCTTGAGAGATAAGCATATCTCTATGATTGCTTTTTATGATGCTAAGATTGATTATGATCTAAAGGAACTGGAAACAGAATTCTTTGCTGCTATAAAAACACTTAAGTCTCTTAAGTTTATAGACTCCGAAGAGTATTTATATCAAGCACAAAAATCTGGCAAATCAATACTTGCAGAGGGTGCACAAGGATCATTACTTGATATCGATTTTGGTACATACCCTTTTGTGACTTCTTCAAATACAACTGCTGCTGGTGCTTGTACAGGACTAGGCGTTGCACCTAATCAAATAGGTGAAGTATTTGGGATCTTTAAAGCATACACCACTCGTGTAGGCTCTGGACCATTCCCTACAGAGCTTTTTGACGAAGCTGGAGAGATCATGGGACGCGTAGGTAATGAATTTGGTGCTACTACTGGCCGTGCACGTCGTTGTGGATGGTTAGACCTTGTAGCTCTCAAATATGCCGTACGTGTAAATGGAGTGACTCAACTTATGATGATGAAGGGAGATGTACTTTCAGGTTTTAAAACCTTAAAAGTATGTACTGCATATAAGTATAAAGGAGAGACCATTGAGCACCTTCCTTATAATATTGAGCCAGAAAATATCGAAGTTATTTATAAAGAGATGTCCGGATGGGCAGAGGATCTTACAGGTATGACTACTGCAGACCAACTTCCTAAGGCGCTTAATGATTACATAGATTTTCTTGAGAAAGAACTTGAGACACCTATTAAGATAGTTTCTGTAGGACCAGACCGTACGCAAACTATACTTCGGTAAGCTCATTAAAATTGGAACCATAAAAGCCTTCAGATATCCATCTGGAGGCTTTTTATATACACTAATTTCAAATAAGCTACGTTAAGAAGGCATCACAATTACGTTGCAATAAGCATAAAACTCGTTTTTGAAGATCTGCTATCGGTTTCGGCAGGCAATTTGATTATTTTTGACATCAATGAAAAACTATTGTTACCTCTTACTTTTTGGGATATTTTTTTGTTCTGCTTTCGCGAAAGCACAACAGAACCCACCTAAAGAAATCCTTATAGAATCTGATATTGAACGCATCAATGAGGAAGAATTTCCTGGTGCTATTATTTTTCAAAAATCCAATAAGCAGGTTTATATCCAGCACGAAGGTGCCGAAATGTGGTGCGATCTTGCTTTTTACTATAAAGATGAAAACTTTGTAAAAGCATACAGAAATGTACGCATGAAGCAAGGTGACTCTATCTCCATGAATAGTAGGTACATAGAATATAATGGAGATACAAAATTTGCCTATGCTGCTGGTGATGTTTTTTTAAAGAAAGACACTACGACGGTCACTACAGATACCATGTATTTTAATCGTGTTAGCCAGCAGGCATATTATCGCTCTGGAGGCGTGGTTACGTCTCCTAATAGTAAAATTACAAGTCGCGTAGGTCGCTACTATATTGAGCAAGATAAAATATCTTTTATAAATAATGTAGTGGTTACAAATACAGATTATATAATTAATAGTGAGCAACTAGACTTTTACAGCATTCCAGAACATGCTTATCTTTATGGCCCTACCACAATCACCAGTCCTACATCTAAGGTATACTGCGAGCGTGGATTTTATGACACTGCAAATGACTATGGTTATTTTGTAAAAAACTCTAGAATAGATTACGACAATAGGCAGGTATATGGAGATAGTCTCTACTTTGACCGTACTAGAAATTTTGCGAGCGCAACAAATAATATAAAAGTACTTGACACCTTAAATAGGAGTCTTATAAAAGGACATTATGCAGAGGTATATAGAGCAAAGGATTCTGTTTTAATTACACAAAGAGCAGTTGCAATTACTGTAGAGGACAATGACTCTGTATATGTACATGGTGACAGGTTACTGCTCACAGGCAAACCAGAGAATCGTATCATAAGAGCTTTTAAGAACGTAAAACTCTATAAAAGTAATATGAGTGGCAAAAGCGATTCTTTACATAGCAACCAGCGCACGGGACTCACTCAAATGATAGGAAATCCTATACTCTGGAGTGAGAAAAGCCAGATCACTGGAGATAGCATACATCTAATAAACAATCTAAAAACAGAAAAAATAGATTCTCTTAAGGTGTTTGATAATGCTTTTATTGCTCAAAAGGACACGATCTCTGGATTTAACCAAGTTAAAGGTCAAAAACTGTATGGCTTTTTTGATGATGAAAATCAGCTTAAACAAGTAGACATTTTGAACAATGCAGAAACGATTATGTATATGCGTGAAGAAAATGGTGATCTTACAGGGATAGATAGAGGAACCTCTGCAAGTATAGAAATTACCTTTTTTGAAAATACCATAGACGAAATCAATAAACTTAAAAGCCCAGGAGGTGCTATATTTCCGGAGTCACAGTATAAGAATGAACCACAAACTTTTGAAGGTTTTAACTGGAGAGGTGATGAAGAGCTACTGAGTAAAGAAGATATTTTTAAAGGTGAAGCTCCATTTGTGCTTACTAAAATTCAAGGTATTCCGCTACCTGAAATAGATGAAGGTTTTTTTGCTATTCATGATGACCCTACAATTAAACCTTTGTCTGATAGTTCAGATATAAAAGAAGGTTCCCTAGAAAACAGGGAAGAAAACAAGCCTCAATATGGTCAAGAAAATCCAGATGAAAAAAGTAAAATAGCGCGAGACGCCCTCATTAAACGCAATCAAAAAGAAGCCGCTGAACGTACACGCAATACTTCATCTATTAAGAGACCTAAACTCTTAAAATCAAAAAAGAAAAACGGAAATTAGTAGTCAAAGCAAGTTTAAATTTTCAAATCCACTAAAAAGATTTAATGTAATATTCTAACAAAACCATCTCATTATCAGTTTTTTAATTAAAAAACTACACAAAAAAGTACACAATTCTGCGTGTTGACCCAATTTATAAGTCGGTGAGCGAAAAAATTTTTATTCCCCTATCTACCCTCCTATCTTTATAGTCCCAAATCATTAGACTATGAGAAAATTATTACTTTTACTCGTATTTGCAGCATTTACAAATCTTACAGCACAGAACTCTCAGATGTTCTTTTCTGAAGCCCTTGATGCATATCTTCCATCCTACTTACTTAAAGCAGAGCAGGCAATTATAAATCTAGAACAAGAAAAAGTAAAAATACTTTTTGATGATCTCGTAGCAGATAAACTTGTAGGCTCTTTGATGAATAATTTTACGGTAAAGAATACTTCTAAGAAATCTATATCTCTCAATCATTACAATAGACCCGTGATTCTTATTACATACTCGAGCTGGAGAATAAGTAGTAAAGGAGAAAAAGCTGCTCTTAACGAGCTAGCAAGTCAATATAGTGATGATGTAGCTATTGTTCTCTTATTTTGGGGAGACGTAAAACAAGTAAAAAAATTAAGTAAAGGATATGACCGTAATATAGATATACTCTACGTAGATGACGCTGATAACAATTACTCCTCAATTATCAAAAATCTCAAACATTCTCTAGGATTACCTCTTGCATATACCATCACCTCAGACAAGGAAATTATAGATATTAAGAGAAGACTATCTAATAAAATGTCACTAGAAGAAAAAACATCTACCACAAAAAACATTGATTTATACAAAGGTATGCTCACAGAGTTGCTCTATAAGCAAGAGCTTCTAAGTGATGCTCCCATTGTTATTACTAAATAATTACCTCCCCCAAAGCATCTTAATAGAAAGCACCAGTAGTACAGCCCCAAAAATTCTTTTAAGCGTTTTTTGATCAAGATTTACTGCTAGTTTTGATCCTATAAAACCACCTACAATAAAAAAAACTGCAATTACAGCAGCATACTTCCAGTTTACATAACCTTCGTTATAATAATTATATGCTGCAAGGAACGTAACTGGAACAGCAAGTACTGCAAGACTTGTCCCTTGCGCCTCATGTTGATTAAAATGTAACAACATAATCATGAGAGGGATCATAATTACACCACCACCTACTCCCATGATACCACTCAAAACTCCGGCAATGAGCCCTATGGCAATAAGAGCTATTATAACTGTTGCATTCATCTTAGATACATTTATTTTAATAAAAATACCATATTAGATAGTTTTATAAATATAAATAGGCATCTCATTTTATAAAATGAGATGCCTATTTGTTAATTACCAAATTATTTGGATTATTTATCTATAGTATACACACCTTTTTCTGGTATTTCTATATAATATTTTTTTCTAGAACCATTGTCAAGTTTAGTCTCACGTAGCCACGGATTGTGAAGCTTAAGAAGTTTGTAATTAATATCAAAACGCTCTGCAAACTTAACAAAATCTGTAACTGCTGTATCTACTTCTACCTTGTATGTAGGAACACTGGTGTATAGGTCTTCATTTGTAAAATTGAAACCATACTTTTTTGGATTACTTAAAATCTCCTTAAGCGCAATAATTCTAAATACATATCTTCCAGTTTCTTCTCCCAGTAGTAAATCATAATAGCTTTTTACATGTTGCTCATCAAAACGACGAGAAACTCCGTAATTACCGGCGTTATAAGCTGCAGCCGCAGCCGTCCAGCTCCCAAAGCGTTCCTTAGATTGTTTTAAGTATTTACAGGCAGCACGTGTAGACTTTTCTACATGATATCGCTCATCTACATTATCATTTACTTCTAGTCCATACTCTCTACCTGTTTCTTTAAGAATTTGCCAGAAACCAGTCGCCCTAGCTGGTGAAACCGCCTGTGTAAGTCCGCTCTCTATTACCGCAAGATATTTAAGATCATCTGGAACACCTTCCTCTGCTAGGATTTTTTCTATCACAGGAAAATATTTATTTGCTCTTTTAAAGATTAATAATGCATTAGACTGCCAGTAGGTATTAACCAGTAGCTCTCGATCCATACGCTCATATATGTCTGGGTTTTCTGTAGGAACAATTTCCCCTGCAAAATTAAGTCCCTTTGGCATAGGGATGGCATATACGTTATAATCATTAAGTGATTCATTTGAGATCACTTTTTTATTTTTTGCTTGTGCTTTGTCCTTTATTTGGGGCGCTTGAGCAGAGTTTACTACTAGACCTGCAATAGCTACTATTGCTACACCTGCAACCACTTTCTTTATCATTACCATCATTTATCTTATGTTAACTCAATGTAATCCTTTTCAATGAGTTGAATTAAATTATTATTAAACCATTTTGCTCTTGTAATCACCATAATATGCGTTCCAGCTGCTATTGTAATACAATTCTCAATATACTTTAAAGGGAATACCTTATCTGCACTTCCATGTATATGTATAATTCCCTCAGGTGGCACATCTTGATCCCAGCAAACCATTTCTTTTACTGCCCAGTTCAAATACCTCCTATCGTTCATAGATAAGTATTTTTTATAAAGTGCTATTCTATTTTTAATGGTCTCTCCAAAGGCATATTTTGCAAGTGTATCAATATCTTCTACTAGTCTGGTGGGTAATATATTGTATAATTTAAGCTTTCGCGAAAGCTTCATTCTACGTGGCAACTCATGCTTAGTCTTTACACTACTTACAATGATAAGCTTTGCTACATTAATATGCTTTGCCATTTCTTGAACGAGTATCCCGCCGAAACTAACGCCTAATAATACAATATTAGTATGTGTTATACAGCGTGTCATTCTTAAAGCATACGCTTCTAATGATTCGTTTACTTCTGGAATAAACCATTCTAATAAATGAATACTATAAGAATCCTTAGGTAAATTTATATTCTCAAAAATAGAAGGATTAGCTGCCATCCCGGGCATTAAATATACGTGGGTCATTTAACTTACAAGTAATGGTTTAACATAAGTATTACGCTCTATTTCGGGATTTTTTTGTAAATTTGCAAGACTTTCTTGAAAAGAAATTGATAAGTTTTTAAATCCTTGTCCATTTCTTCACTCTTTTGGGTCAAAATTAAGGAGAGATTTCTAATTACCCCGTTAATAATTTTACAAATACGTTAATATTTTAAAAAATTTATGGAAGCGACGACAGCAATTGAATTAACAGATAATGAGTTCCAAAGACAATTTGAAGCCACTTTTGAAGGCAAAATGGCAAAAATTGAATATTCATTACAAGAGCGTAAAATCTTCCTAACAAAACTCTTTATGCCAGAAGGCACAGAGGATCACATGAATGAATTTATTATTGCAGTATTTAATGAAATTTCCGAGAGAGAGATTAGTCTTGTGCCTACAAGTCCAGAAATTGCAAAATTCATGCGTTCTAACAGACGTAAATACAAAAAATTATTACCTGTAGGCATTAACATATAACCGTTACTGTACCATAAAAAAAACCACTCTGAGAGTGGTTTTTTTATGCACTCGTTCCAGATTATAATGCCTTACATCTTTTTAACTACTTTTACAGTACTCATGATTGAAAAAAACGTTTCTTACAGCCATACAAACAGCTATACTACACTTAATAAATTATCAAAAAACACCAAAAATGTATGGATAGTATTTCACGGGATGGGCTACTTATCCAGATATTTTGTGAATTATTTTAAGGAACTCCCACCAGATGAAAACTATATAATCGCACCTCAAGCGCCTAGTAAGTATTATCAAGATAAACGATTTAGATATGTTGGGGCGAGCTGGCTCACTAAGGAAGGTACAGAAACAGACACACATAATATATTCAACTATCTCGATACATTATGGGAAGAAGAGCTTAGAGCTATTGATACAAACACGGTAAAAATCGTCCTTATGGGCTACTCTCAAGGAGTATCTATTGTTACACGATGGATTGCATCTAGAAAAATAGATTGTGACTATCTTTTACTACATTCTGGCGCTGTACCTAGTGAGTTAAAAGCATCAAATTTTAAGCATCTTACAGATAAAACCGTGGTGACTTATATCTATGGAAATAAGGATGAGTACATCACAGAAGCAAGGGTGACAGAGCAGCAACTTATAGGTAAGTCTCTATTTGGCAACAAACTTAATGTCGTCGTTTTTCCTGGTCCCCACGAAGTCCACACACCGTATCTTCTAAAGATAGTAACTGCACTTAAAGAGTAGATTAATTCGTATATACTACGCTTTCGCGAAAGCTTATCACAAAAAAAAATCGGCAATCCATTAAATTGCCGATTTTCTTAGTTGTAAAAACTACTGTTTAATATCCAGTAATTTCAAATTCACTTCTCCTATTGAGCTGGTGGTCATTCTCTGTACATTTTCCTGCTGGACAGTCAATAACTGGTTGCGTGTCTCCATATCCTTGATATTGAATTCTTGAGGCATCAATACCTTTGTTTACAAGGTAATTAAAAGTACTCTTTGCTCGTTGTTCTGATAGTGGCATATTATAATCTGCCGAACCGCGGCTGTCTGTATGTGAAAGAATTTTCATTTTGATACGTTTGTATTTTAATAGCTTGTTTGCTAATCTATCAAGTACCACTTTTGAATCTTCACGTATTACGTATAGATCAAAATCAAAATAAATAGGAGCTACGTCTATGTAGAGTTTTCCATCCTTTTCGACCACCTGTGGTGCGTTTACATCCGTTAATAACTCAAAACGACTTGGATCTTTTTCCTTAAGGTCTTTAGAAAGATTTTTCTGTTTCATAAGATTAAGCTCACTATCTGTGAATTTCCTTTTTACCTTAATAACAACAGGATCGCTTTGCTTGTCTCGCACTTGTATAGGCATGCGCCCTTCCTCATAGTTTTCTCCAGATGCTATCACAGTATAATCATCTACAACAAGTGGTACTTGAAATGGTGCTGCTTGATCTTTACGCTCTGCATAGACTTCCTTGCCTTGATAGCCTAAAACTTGTACTGCAACCTCTGAAATGAGCTCGTTACTATCTATATCACGTACTTCAATTTGAGTATTAAACTCACGAGTAATTAAACTTTCTGTTTGAACAAAACTGTAAATATCGTCATCGGTCCCATTACGATTACTTGACAATAGACCATTATTTTCTGAGTAATAGCTAATACTGAAATCGTCATACTTTGAATTTATGGGTGCTCCTAAATTGATAGGCTCTGTAAAACCCTTTACAGTAAGTGGTGCAACAAAGATATCTAGTCCACCTAGCCCTATACGCCCATCTGTAGCAAAATATAAATCTCCTTTATCTGAAACATAGGGAAATTGCTCTTTGTGAGATGTATTTACTGTGGGACCTAGATTTACAGGTATACCATAAGTACCATCAAGTTGAACTGTTACATAATAAATATCAAATCCACCAAGACCTCCCTCCATATCTGAAGCAAAGTATAAACGTTTTCCATCACGTGTAAGTGTAGGGTGCGTGTATGAATAGTTTTCGTTTACAAATGAAAGACGCTCTGCATCTTTCCATATTCCATCTATTCGCACGCTTTTATATAAGTGTACACGGTTTGTCTTTTTATCGTCAAAAACCTTTCCGCTATCACCATTCTTATAAGCACTTCGAGATAAATACATCTCATCGCCTGCTGTATTAAAACATAGGTTACCATCATGCAAGCGAGAGTTTACTCCTTGCTTAAGTCTAACAGCTTCTCCAGCAAGTTCATTATTTTCATTTACGCGCACTCCGTAAATATCTAAAAATGGTCTTTGCGTTGTTTTAAAACGTTTCGCAAAAAATGTTTTAAATATATTGTCATTTAATCTATCTGAAGCAAAGAAAACACTATCGCCAACACGAACTGCTCCAAAATCATCTGCTTCTGAACTGATATTACTTTTTGTAGCTTCAAATTTTGGATTTCTCTTTCTCAATTCTTTTAATAGCTTGAGTCCAGCAACCTTATCAAAACTCTCCCCTCTATTTTTGTAGTAAAGATCTAGATAATCTATTGCCTCATCAGATTCTGATGTAACATTAAGAACATTAAACATTTTGAAATTAAACTCGTTATCGTAGGTTCTATCTTCATCGTTAAAACGTTGCGCAACTAGTTGGTTTAGATAAAGAGATGCACTGTTATAATCTTTGTCAAGATAATAGGCATCTATAACTTTGCCTAAAATCTCCTTAGAATTATCTTTTTTCAAAGCTCTTTCATAATACTTTGCAGCACCTTCATAATCTCCCTTATTGAAAAAACGATCTCCTTTCTTTACTTGTCCAAATGCACTAGCACTCACACAAAGTATAATAAGTAATGTAAATATATTTTTCATATTAATAAAATCTTGGTGAGATATAACGTTTTTGTAATCCTAGAAGATCAAAAGTATATAATAAGACTACCTCGTGACTTCCATTATTAAATCTATTAAGGTCACTTACATTAAAATCGTAACTATATCCTATTTTTAAATCATTTGTAATATTGAAACCTGCAAGTGCTGCTATTGCATCTTGATGTCTATATGACACTCCAAGTTCAAATTTTTCGGCATATAGAGCATTTAAAGAGAGGTCATACGTTAAAGGAGCTCCACTTATCCATTTTGCAACTGCCGAAGGCTTTACTTTAAGTTTATCACTCACGTCATATACATAACCCGCCATAAAATATGCTGTAGGATCTTTTTTATAAAGCACCGATGAATCACCGTTTCCTAGATTATTTTCAATCTTGTAAGGTATAACACTTGGTGAGCTTAGTCCAACATAATAATTATCTTGAAATAAGAAAACACCTGCTCCCACATCTAAAGAAGTCGTATCTCCATTTTGAAAAGCTAGATCACCACCTACATCTTGACCTGTAAAATCTAAACTTTGGTTATCAACACCTAGCTTCAATCCAAAAGAAAGATTTGTGCTCTCTGCTACATTTATTCTGTAGGCAAAATTTACATTAAAGTTATTAGTAGTTAGCACATTTCCTATTTGATCATTTACATAGTTTACACCTAGTTCTACTCTTTCATTGAGTGGAATATTTGCAAATACATTTGCTGTTTTTGGCGCACCGTCTAGACCTACCCATTGAGAGCGATATAAGCTTCCTATTCTTATAAGGCCAGGCTCATTGATCATATATGCTGGGTTTATCACACCTTGATTGTACATATATTGAGTGTACTGTGGTTCTTGTTGGGCAAACGTAGATAAACTACAAAATGCCGCTAATATGAATATTTTAAATTTCATCTTTAGGTTGTTTTTTTATCTACTTAAGTAAAATGATCCGTCTATCGGTTCAGAGGTTGAGTCATTAGGGTAAAAGATGTAAAAATAAACACCTGTAGGTAATTGATCACCTAATCCAGACCCAGTGTTTGCTCCTCCGTCAAATAAAGGTGTAGTTCTGTTCCCACGATAAACGATGGTTCCGTATCTATTAAAAATTTGAATATCAAAATTTGGAAAAACATCTGGTAAAGTTCCTAGTTCTAAAAAGTCATTTTGACCATCTCCGTTATCTGATACTCCATCAGAGATTTGAATCTGGCATTCACCATTGCTCAATGGTAATACTTCTGCCTGATACGGTACTCTAGGAGACTCACATCCATTATCATCTATTGCACTTACAAAATAAGTAGTGTTATCTACAAGTAATGTAGACAGTGATAATGGCTCACCACCTTCCGCAGAAGCGTACCATGAAAAGTTAACTGCACTTACCACTAGATTTTCTAAGGTCACACCGTCATTAATACAAATAAAAGGCGCATCAAAACTTACAGTAGGTGCTACGACAGGCGTAATAGTAAATGTAATTGTTGCATCATCACTACCACAGGCATCTGTGAATACCACATATAGGTATGAAAAAGTTCCCTCACCTAAAGCGCCTACATCAATAATCCCATCGATCACGGTTTGTGAAGTAGCTAGATCAATAAACTCTCCTGTTGTTTGAGCATCTCCAGAAAGTAAGTTAAAAAGAGAGGTTGTATTTTCTCCTGCACAAACAAAAGTATCTACATCATCTCCAGCGTTTGAAATAGGAACAATCGTTACGGCTACTGTAGCTGTAACCTCTTCACATGACCCATTTGCAGCTACGGTATAAACATAGTCTCCACTTGCTGCTGTCATAGGGTTAATAGTACCGTTATTATCTGTAGCAGTGTATCCTTCTGGGCCAGACCAGGTTCCAGTAACATCTGGAGTTCCCCCTAGCTCATCAAATAAATTTAATACATCACCGTCTTGACATGTTTCAAAACTTTCATTTATTCCAGCATCACCCTGCTCAAAAATTGTAAAACTCAACGTTGCCTGATCTCCACAACCATTTTCAGTTGTTGTTGTATAAATCACATCAAAAGATTGTTGATTAGTAATTACTGGTATTACAAACGGGTTATTAATTACCGCTCCTGTAACAGCATCTGTAAATACTCCTAGAGACCCTACGTAAATAGTATCAACATCATTATCATCTAGTAAGGTTGTTAAATCAATAGTAGATACAACGTCACAAACCTCAACTCCAGTAGTGTCCTCTCCTGCATAATTAGTAGCAAAAAATACAACTTGGATAGTCGCGCTAACTTCTTCACATGCTCCATTTGCCGGAACAGTATAAACGTACTCACCTTGATCATTGATACTTGGATCATAAGGCGCATTATTATTTGTTGTACTGAATCCGTCTGGACCAGACCACGTTCCTGTTGCTTCTGGCGTGCCTGTAAGTAATGTAAATAAATCTACTCCACCTCCATCTTCACACGTTTCAAATGTAGCACCTATTCCAGCGTCTCCACTTTGAAAAACAGTAAAGGATAGTGTTGCAGTATCTCCACAGCCATCATCTGAAGTTGTTGTATAGGTAAAATTAAATACCTGCTGTTCATCTATAGAAGGTACTGTAAAAGGGTTGTTAATAACAACTCCCGTTGCAGTATCTGTCCAAACTCCTTGAGCGCCCGTATATATAGTATCTGTACCGTTTGTAGCTAGTAACGTTATTAAATCTATAGGATTTTCAATAATCGTATCACAAAGCTCAACACCCGTTGTATTCTCACCAGCGTAGTTAGATTCAAAAAAGCTTACAGTAATTGTCGCAACTACTCCGTCACAAACTCCATTTGCAGGAATAGTGTATACATAATCACCTTCTACATTTAATGAAGGATCAAAGGTGGCAATATTATCTGAGGTTGTAAAATCTCCTGGACCAGCCCAAGTACCATTAACATCTGGTGACCCTCCTAATAATGTAAATAGATCGATAGGTGCTGCATCTTCGCAAGTTGTAAATAGAGCATCTATGCCAGCATCTCCTTGTTCAAAAACAGTAAAACTTAGAGTTGCTGTATCACTACAAACATCTATCGTTGTATAGATAAATTCAAAAATCTGTAAATCTGTAATTGTTGGTATTACAAACGGGTTTACAATTGAAGCTCCAGAACTATCAGTCCACTCACCATTAACATCTATAGTATCAGTACCGTTATCTTCTAAAAGAGTTATAAGATCTATAGTCCCTATAGTACTACAAAGCTCAACACCAGCTGTATCTTCACCCGCATATAAGACGTCACCTACACTTACGGCTACAGCAGCAGATGCTGCTTCACAAGCCCCATTCTCTGGAACTGTGTATATATATTCGCCCTCTATACTTGTACCAGGAGTAAATAATGCTACATTATCTGTCGTGGTAAAGTCATTAGGACCAGACCAAGTACCATTAGTATCTGGTGTTCCATCTAAAAGTGTAAAAAGATCAACTTCACCTGCATCGCTACATACGACTAACGATCCGCTTTCACCAGGATTAAATTGTTCAAATACGGTAAACTCTAAAGAAACGGTGTTTGAAGTACATCCATCAACCGAACTAGTATTGTACAGAAAATTAAAAATCTGTGATCCGTTTGTAATTTCAGGCAGTGCAAAGTCGTTATTTACAACATCACCAGAAACAGCATCTGTCCATACTCCATTTGGTCCTGTATAAACTGTTTGACTTCCATCTGTCTCGAGTAAATCTGTGAGAACAACGGTTCCTAAAGATTCACAAACTTCTACACCCACAGTATCTTCACCAGCATACTCTGCAGCACCAATTGTGATAGTTATTAAAGCGCTCTGCCCTGGACATATAGTTATATTTGTTAACGCTTGAGGTCCTTCACACTCAAAACCTTCCGTATAGTTTATACTATCTCCAACACCATTATAAGAACCGAGGACACTATATCTAAAAGTATATGTACCAGCATCTGCAGCAGTTAAGTTTGAGAGATCAATCGTTCCACGACTTGTATAATTTTGTGAAGCTTCACAAGCTCCTGTAGTCGCATTTGTAGTTAATGCATTATTAATTAACCCAAGAGCGGATCCCGAATCTGTAGGTGCAGGACCAGATACATATTCCCAATTAGTACATCCATCATTAGGATAATCATAGAGTACGTTATTTTCTGTAGTAAACTCAATATAATCATAAAGATCTACTGTACTTAAGGATTCATCCTCTACACAAAAAACTTGTTCTTCTTCTGTTTGAGCAAAAGGTCTTATAAATTCTCCTACAGTAAAAGAAACTGTAGAGGATGCAGAATTACAAACAAGAGAACGGCTTTCTACAAAATAGTTGAAATTAAATGTTTGTTGGCCAAAACGTGGGTTATTTGCTACTAAGTTTTGGTAAATCTCTCCAAAATCAATAGTAGAATCTCCTGGGTTTGAAATTTGCCCTGTTCCACTAGCATCTATCCATAATCCCTCTATGTCCTCTGCTATAAGGTACTCGTTACTGGATAAATCAATAACTCCTAATCCACCTGAGATAAGGTCTGTCTCACACACTAAGACTTGATCTGCAAATCCTGAAAAAGGCTCTCTAACGACAGTCACTACAACATCTGTAGATTGCTCTAAATCGCAAGGCGCAATACCAGGAACTGTATATCTAAAATTATACGTTTGATCATCTACTAATGGCGGTCCTGCAGTATAAGGTATTTCTGTCTGAGCGATACCAGTTTCGGCATTAACCCCTACAAGAAAGTCACCACCTCCTAAGTAAGACCAAGTTCCATTTCTATGTGGACTCGGGTTTGAAATAAAAGTTTGAAACAAATCAAAAGAAAAAACTTGCTCACAATCTGTAAGCGTAGCCTCTTGACATATTTGAAGGTTTACTCCACCATCTGCAGTATTTGCAGCTGTCCCAGAATAAGGACCTATTACCACATTAAACAAAAACTGTACATCTTCTGGACAACCAGAAGCTCCATTAAGGAATTGAAACTGGTAATCTGAAATATTTTCTGACGCATTATCAAGATCCCATAAAAAGAGATCTCCTGTTACAGCATCAAGTGCAAAACTAAAATTTGGATCAAACCACATCCCATCGTTGGGAGTAATTGTGGTTCCAGTAATGGTAGAAAACTCTTCATAAAGATTTATGATTCCGTCTGGAATTGAGTCCTCATCACCATCTACGACAGTCATGTCACACACAGTTAATGTCTCCACCGCTGCACACTGGCTATAAGCCGTGAGGGTAGAACATAACAATAAAGTAAGAAAAAGGTATAATTTCCCCATAGTTAAATTGGTTTAAGGTGGGGCGAAGATATATCAGACGTATTATATAAACCTAATTATATGTTAATAAATATCGATGAAATACACGAATTTATCGATATTAAAATAAATTAATACTGATTATCAGGTATTTACATATTTTGTGTGAAAAAAAGTAAGTAAAAAAATGAATAAAACTTACAGAAATACTCTTCAAGTACCTCATTTATAGACATAAACTATGAAATAATATAAAAGCACTACCTCCATAAAAAAGTTAAACATTATTAATTCACAAGAATTGCAATTAGTTTCACTTGATAGAAAGTAGACCATAAAAAAAGTCTCACAACATACGCTGTGAGACTTTTCTATTATTACATTGATAATGTGTCATCCATTAAGATGAAACCTATCAATTTGCTTTCGCAAAAAATTACTTCACTTCTTCAAAATCTACATCTTCCACATCATTAGCGGTGTCTGCTCCTGCATCACCTCCAGCTTGTGCGTCAGGTCCTGGTTGTCCAGCTCCTTCTGCTTGTGCTTTGTACATTTCTTCAGAGGCAACTTTCCAAGCTTCATTGATTTTATCAAGTGCTGGAGTAATAGCATCTACAGATCTAGTTTCATAAGCTGCTTTAAGTTCTGCAAGTGCATCTTCAATAGGCTTTTTCTTATCATCAGATAATTTATCACCATATTCAGTTAGTTGCTTTTCTGTTTGGAAAATCATACCATCTGCTTCATTGATTTTGTCTGCAGTTTCTTTTGCTTTTGCATCAGACTCTGCATTTGCTTCGGCCTCTGCTTTCATTTTTGCAATTTCTTCTTCAGAAAGTCCAGAAGATGCCTCAATACGAATATCTTGAGATTTTCCAGTAGCCTTATCTATTGCAGAAACTTTAATGATTCCGTTTGCATCAATATCAAAAACAACTTCAATTTGAGGAACCCCACGCTGTGCCGGTGGAATATCTGTTAATTGAAAGCGTCCTATAGTATTGTTATCTGCGGCCATCGGTCTTTCTCCTTGTAATACGTGGATATCAACACTTGGTTGATTATCTGCCGCCGTAGAGAATACTTGTGACTTTTTAGTTGGGATTGTAGTATTAGACTCAATAAGTTTTGTAAATACATTACCCATTGTTTCAATACCTAATGAAAGTGGTGTTACATCAAGAAGTAATACATCTTTTACGTCTCCAGTAAGTACACCTCCTTGGATAGCAGCTCCTACAGCTACAACCTCATCAGGATTCACTCCTTTTGATGGTGCTTTTCCAAAGAACTTTTCTACCGCTGCCTGTACTGCAGGAATACGAGTAGACCCTCCTACTAATATAATCTCATCAATATCGCCTGTGCTTAATCCAGCAGACTTAAGTGCCGTTTGACATGGCTCGATAGTTCTTTTTACTAAATCATCAATAAGTGCTTCAAATTTTGCACGGCTTAATGTGCGTACTAAGTGCTTAGGCCCAGAAGCTGTTGCAGTTACATAAGGTAAGTTTACCTCTGTAGATGTAGATGATGAAAGCTCTATTTTTGCTTTTTCAGCTGCTTCTTTAAGTCTCTGCAGTGCCATAGGATCTTTACGAAGATCCATGTCTTCCTCAGCCTTAAACTCATCTGCAAGCCAGTCGATAATTTTTTGATCTACGTCATCCCCACCTAAGTGCGTATCTCCGTCTGTAGATAATACTTCAAAAACTCCGTCACCTAACTCAAGGATAGAAACATCATGCGTTCCTCCTCCAAAGTCAAATACAACGATTTTTTGATCTGTATCTTTCTTATCAAGTCCGTAAGCTAGTGCTGCTGCAGTAGGCTCATTAATGATACGCTCTACTTTAAGACCTGCAATTTCGCCAGCTTCTTTAGTAGCTTGACGCTGGCTATCATTAAAATAAGCGGGTACAGTAATTACCGCACGAGATACATCTTGTCCTAAGTAATCTTCGGCAGTTTTCTTCATTTTTTGAAGAATCATCGCACTAAGCTCTTGTGGCGTGTATAAACGTCCGTCAATATCAACACGAGGCGTGTCATTATCACCTTTTACGACGTTATAAGCACTACGATCTGCTTCTTTAGCACTTCCGCTAAATTTATTTCCCATAAAACGTTTGATAGAAGCAACCGTTTTAGTTGGGTTTGTTACAGCCTGTCTTTTTGCAGGATCTCCTACCTTAATCTCACCGCCTTCTACAAAAGCGATTACAGATGGTGTAGTTCTCTTACCTTCTGCATTAGGGATTACCGTTGGCTCGTTACCTTCCATTACAGCAACGCACGAGTTGGTAGTACCCAAGTCAATTCCTATTATTTTACTCATTATATATGTATTTAATTGTTATTAATTTCAACAAACACAAATAGTCAAGGAGTATGCCACTAGAGAAAGTATGACAAGGTGTCACAAACCTTTGTATATGAACTATCAGTTTTCCTCCTGATACCCTGTTTTTATGTTACGCTTTCGCGAAAGCGCACTAAACCACTACCCCAATCATGATAATACTACGTATCCCGTAATAAACACCATGGAGAGTTTCATATAATTTGAAATAATTTTAACGTAACTTTTGTTTAATGAAATTCCCTAAAAGATAAACGTAATGTATCTTTACACAAAACAATACCTATTATGGCAACTACAAAAACAACGACTAAAAAAACTCCTGCCAAAAAGAAAGCAGTAACTGCAGCGACTATCATTGCGGCTTACATGGATTATGTGCTAGAACATGGAGAGGAGCCTAAAACGATATATAAATTTTGTAAAGATTTAAAAATTGAAGAATCAGAATTCTATCAATTTTTTGGATCTTTTGATAATGTAAAGAATGGTATTTGGAATGCTTTTCACACCAACACACTAGCAGTGCTGAATATGGATAGTGACTATGAAAACTATCCAAATAAAGAAAAGATGCTTTCTTACTTCTTTACGATGTTTGAACTCCTTACTGCAAATAGAAGTTATGTACTATACTCACTAGAGAAGCATAAAAACATGCTCAAAAATATGAGCCAACTTAAAGAGGTTAAAAGTCATCTTACCTCTTATGCTTCAAATTTGATTGAGGCTGGTAATGACGAAAAAAATTATAAGATTACTAAAAATCCCGTTCGATTATTTAGTGAAGGAGCATGGTTGCAATTTTTATTCCTATTGAAATATTGGATGACAGATAATTCCCCAGGGTTTGAAAAAACAGATGTAGCTATAGAAAAGTCTGTAAATGCAATTTTTGATGTTTTTGAAACAACACCATTAGAGAGTATTATTGATTTTGGAAAATTCTTATTTAAAGAAAACTTTACCTCAAAATCTTAAGCATTAGATTGCTATTTAATCCTTACAAATACACATCCCTCACCGGATCTTTTATATGAAAACAATAGACCATATACCTACTAATAAGCTTCAGCGAGCTTCAAAACTCGTAACCACTGGAGTAAAAGTAGGCGCAAATTATGCCAAGTATTATGGTAAAAAAGTGGTTAATCCTTCTTTAACTAAGGAACAACTTAATGAAGACAATGCTGAAGATATTTACAACGGTTTAAAAAGTTTAAAAGGGAGTGCCTTAAAAGTGGCGCAAATGCTAAGTATGGAGAAGAATATTATGCCAAAAGCGTATGTAGAAAAATTCTCTTTATCTCAATTTTCTGTTCCTCCACTCTCGGCACCATTAGTACGTAAGACATTTAAAAAATATTTAGGTAAATACCCAGAAGATCTATTTGATACGTTTGCGGCTCAAAGCGTGAATGCGGCCAGTATAGGCCAAGTGCACCAAGCGACATTAAATGGGAAAAAACTTGCTGTGAAAATCCAATATCCAGGAGTCGCAGACAGTATCAGTAGTGATCTGGCATTAGTAAAACCTATTGCAAAAAAAATGTTTAACCTTCAAGGGGAAGGAAAGGAGAAGTTTTTTAAAGAAATTGAAGATAAATTACTTGAAGAGACAGATTATAATCTTGAACTAGCTCAAAGTATTGCAATGACAGAAGACTGTGCAGCAATACCTAATCTTATATTCCCTACCTATTACAAAGAGTTGTCAAGTGAGCGTATTCTTACTATGGACTGGATGGATGGAGAGCACTTAAGCGAGTTTGTAGCGCATAATACAAGTCAAGAAGCTGCCAATAAATTAGGACAAGCCTTGTGGGACTTTTACATGTATCAAATGCACGTATTAAAACGTATACATGCCGATCCTCACCCAGGGAACTTTATGGTCGATAAGAATAACAATCTTATTGCTATTGATTTTGGTTGTATTAAGCATGTTCCAGAAGATTTTTATGTTCCATATTTTGAACTAGCAGAACCAGCAAATATTAATAATCCTAAGGTTTTTGAAGAAAAACTCTATCAATTAGAAATACTTAGAAAAGATGATAACGCAGAGACGGTAGTTTTCTTCTCGGCATTATTCCACGAGATGTTAAGCCTGTTTACACAGCCCATGCAACAAGAAGATTTTGATTTTAGAGACAGTACGTTTTTTGATCAAATAGCGGTATTAAGTGAGAAGTATAGCAAGGATACAGAAATACGAAAAATGAATGGTAATAGAGGAAGTAAACACTTCTTGTATATAAACAGAACATTTTTTGGACTTTACAATTTGATGCATGACTTAAAGGCACAAATTAAAGTTAACAATTTTAAAAATTATATCGCTACAGGTTCTGTGGCATAAACGGTAATAAGTGTGCCGCATTTCTTTGCGGTACTTTATTGGTTAGGTTGTTTTTTGAAAAGAGCGCTTTTAGTCGGGCGCTCTTTTTTATGTTTAAGAGCTATTGTGCTATGCACGCATAGCAATTGACGCATTTACGCTTTATCTCCGCCTTGTAAAAAAGTATCTTTACCACCAAGACAATGAATATACGCTTTCGCGAAAGCGTACATCGTCAAAAAAAACACTCTTTCAAACACAGATTATGTATAATTCTAAAATTACCGGTCTTGGTAAATACGTTCCCGAAAACGTAGTAACAAATGATGATCTATCAAAACTGATGGATACTAATGATGCATGGATTCAAGAACGCACGGGGATTCAAGAAAGAAGACATATAAAAAAGGGAGATGGTAACTCCACTGCCAAAATGGGTGTAAAAGCTGCCGAAATTGCAATAGAACGCGCGGGCTTGACAAACAAAGACATTGATATGATAGTTTTTGCGACGCTCAGTCCAGACTATTATTTTCCAGGTTGTGGCGTGCAAGTACAGCATTTAATGGGTATGGAGACGGTTCCTGCCTTAGATGTGCGTAACCAGTGTTCTGGGTTTATATATGCCCTTGCAACAGCAGACCAGTTTATTAAATCTGGTATGTATAAAAATGTACTTGTTATAGGGTCAGAAAATCATAGTGGAGGATTAGACTTTACTACTCGAGGTCGTAGTGTTTCTGTCATATTTGGTGACGGTGCAGGTGCAGCGGTACTTTCTCGTGAAGAAGATAACAGCAAAGGTATACTTTCTTCCCACTTACATAGTGAGGGAGAACATGCACTAGAGCTTTCTCTTAAAGGACCGAGCACAGAGCAATGGGTTCCTGAGCTTATAGCAACAAATCCGCAAGAAGACATTCCTTATTACCCGCACATGAACGGGCAGTTTGTATTTAAAAACGCCGTAGTACGCTTCTCTGAAGTGATTATGGAAGGTTTACAAAAGAATAACTTAGAAGTAGGAGATATTGACATGCTTATTCCTCATCAAGCCAATTTACGTATCTCGCAATTTGTGCAGAAAAAGTTTAAGCTGAGCGATGACAAAGTATATAACAACATTCAGAAATACGGTAACACTACTGCAGCTTCTATCCCAATTGCTCTTACCGAAGCTTGGGAACATGGAAAAATCAAAGAAGGTGACACTGTTGTCCTTGCTGCTTTTGGTAGTGGATTCACTTGGGCCAGCTCCATCATAAAGTGGTAATTACTTGTAACTAGTACATTGCTATCAAAGAAAAGTCCCCCTTAGTAAACTATGTGGGACTTTTTTATGTGTTAAACTTGTCACTACCAATTGCTCCTTTTTACTAAGCTTTCAATATGCGCATAGTGATGATTACTATGCCATGCGTAGTGTCCTAGGTTTTCTTTTAAGGTTACTACTTTATTTCCGTCTGGATGTGTGAAGGTTCTTTTATACTGTGCCTCTGTCATTACATTAAGTAATTGCGCCAGTTTATGATGGATCACTTCAAGATGTCGCAATGACCATTCTATAGGTGATGCTTCTAGATCTGGCAGTAATGTCCATGCCTTCTCATCATACGCCTTAATCACAGGATTATCTTCTGTAAGTGCCCATTTAAAACGTATGTAACTATTGTGATGACTATCTGCTAGGTGATGCACCACTTGTCTTACCGTCCATCCTTCTGGTCGGTATGGAATATCTAGTTGCTGGTCACTTAAATTCTTTGTGAGGGCTCGTAGTCGGGCTGGTAATTGTTCTAACGTATCAATCCACTCCGTGAGATGCTCTTGAGTAATTTGCGCAGGTGCTTGAAATTTTCCTATAGGATATTGTAGTGTTTCCATATCATCAAAAATAGGAAAGCTTTGCTATACAAAACATTATTGACTCTATTCCATAAAAAAAGGTCTGACGCAAGTCAGACCTTTTAAAGTATGTATTAAAAACTAATTACTTTACAGCAACAAGCTCTACGTCAAAAACTAATGTTGCATTTGGAGGAATTACTCCACCTGCACCAGCGCTTCCGTATCCTAAGTCTGAAGGAATTACTAAGCGTGCTTTATCTCCTACATTTAATAAAGAAATACCTTCATCCCATCCTGGAATTACTTGTCCTACTCCTAGTTGAAAGTCAATAGGTTGGTTTCTTTTAAATGAGCTATCAAACACAGTCCCATCAGGAAGTGCTCCTTTATAGTGTACAGAAACTGTTTTACCTTTTTCTGCTTTTGCACCAGTACCTTTTTGAATAATTTGGTAACGTAAACCACTAGCTGTCGTTTCAAAACCAGTTGCTAGCGCTTCGATTTCTGCAGCTTGTGCAGCTTTTTCTTCTTCAACACGTTTTGTTCTTGAACCTTCAAAAGTTCTAAAAGCTTCAACTGCGTTCCAAGCTTCTGCCTCTGCTCCTACTCTAATGATTTCGATTTTTGTCATCTCATCACCTTGAGCCACTGCATTTACAACTTCTTGTCCTTCTACAACGTTTCCAAAAACAGTGTGCTTACCGTCTAACCAATCTGTAGGGATGTGTGTAATAAAAAACTGAGTTCCGTTTGTTCCAGGACCTGCATTTGCCATAGAAAGTTTTCCTGGAGCATCATGCTTTAAGTCTGGGTGAATCTCATCATCAAATTTATATCCTCCATCACCAGTTCCTGTTCCTAGTGGGCAACCACCTTGAATCATGAAATCAGGAATTACACGGTGAAATTTTAAACCGTCATAATATGGAGTTCCTTGAGGCTTTTGTGAGTTCTCAAGATTACCTTCTGCTAGTGCCACAAAGTTTCCTACCGTTCCTGGCGTCTTCTCGTGCTCTAATTTTAAAATAATTTTGCCTTTTGGCGTATGTATCTTTGCGTAAATTCCGTCTTTCATTATCCTTATTTTTAATGAGCTGCAAAGATACTATTTACTAGTGGGAAGGCAAATATGCTTGCGCGAAAATGTTAACAAACCTCCACATTGTCAGCTTCAAGTAATGCGAAGCTTGACTTATGAGTCTTACAAATTGATTATCAATAGCTAAGAGCGACAATCACCGCTCCACCTCAATGACCTCAAGATTCTCAATCTTACCCAGATGTACCGTAAATCTTAGCATAGTGCGTACTTTATGAAAACCATGTTTACCTATCGCTCCAGGATTCATATGTAAGAGTCCTCTTTTTTTATCTGCCATCACTTTCAAGATGTGACTATGCCCACAAATAAATAACTTAGGAGGGTTGCTATAAATCGCTTCGCGTATTGCTGGCGAGTATCTTCCTGGATAACCTCCTATATGAGTGATAAGCACATCTACGCCCTCGCATATAAACCTGTTATTGAGAGGGAATTCTTGTCGTGCTTCTGTATCGTCTATATTCCCATAAACAGCTCGTAGCGGTTTCCGTTTTGCTATAGCATCTGTTACTTTTAAGTCACCTATATCACCCGCATGCCAGACCTCATCTGCCCAGTCTACGTGACCCAAGATATGATCATCTATGTAACTATGTGTATCGCTTAATAGGAGTATCTTTTTCATTTGAGTGCGCTTTCGCGAAAGCGTATATTTGTCACAAAAATACAACACAGTGCGTTATTTTATCGAGCTTTCTTACTTTGGAAAACACTACCACGGCTGGCAGCGTCAACCTAATGCCGTTACCGTGCAAGAAACGATAGAGAAAGCACTATCTATGATTTTGAGAAAACCAATCCAAATCATGGGTGCTGGGCGCACTGACGCGGGTGTACATGCCACACAGATGTATGCGCATTTTGATTGGGATGGCGAGCAGTTTACTACTCAAGAAAGCATAGAAAAACTTACCCATAAATTCAATCGCCTTTTACCAAAAGATATAGCCTTTAAACGCATTTTTCAAGTGGCAGACAAAGCACATACACGTTTTGACGCCACTAGTAGGTCTTATGTATATCGCATAGGGAAAGAAAAGAACCCTTTTACATCAGATCACGCCCCAACAGTACGGAATGAAGTGCATATTGAAGCTATGAATAAAGCGGCAGCGATACTGCTTGACTATAATGATTTTGAGTGTTTTTCTAAATCAAATACTGACGTGAACACCTATCTTTGTGATATTACACGTGCAACGTGGATAGAGACAGAAGATGAGTATCATTTTCACATTACGGCAAATAGATTTTTACGTAATATGGTACGAGCTATTGTAGGTACTTTACTAGAAATAGGCGAAGGAAAGAGAGACATTGCATGGATGCACGAGGTAATAACTGGCAAGAGTAGATCACAGGCTGGAAAATCAGTTCCCGGACGCGGTTTATACTTGACAGAGATTTTATACCCAGAAACAATTTATAAAGATCATGGCAGAGACTAAAGGAAAAGCTTTTGATACGCAATTATTTAAACGTTTACTCGCTTTTACAACACCGTACCGCAATAGGTTATACATAGCAGCCGTCGCTGCTATTGTACTTTCTCTTTGTGCTGCGCTCCGTCCTTATTTTCTTAAAAATGCTATAGATTTAGGTATATCACAGCGGTCTAGTGATAACTTATTCCACTACCTAGGGCTTATGGCCGCGGTTCTCATTGGTGAAGTTCTTTTTCAATTGTTATTTATTTATTTTTCTAACTGGATAGGACAACAAGTCATTAAAGATATAAGAGTAAAACTCTTTGATCACATGCTCACGTTCAAAATGCAATATTTTGACAAGTCGGCAGTGGGGAGATTAGTGACTAGAGCGGTAGGTGATATTGAGACTATCTCAAGTATCTTCTCTCAAGGACTCTTTATGATCATTGCAGATTTATTAAAAATGAGTGTGGTGCTTGCATTTATGTTTTATGAGAGCTGGAGACTCACCGTTATTGTACTTGCTGTTTTTCCTATTATTTTATATGCCACAAGAGTTTTTCAAAAAGCAATGAAAGTTGCCTTTGAGGAGGTGCGCACACAAGTAGCAAACCTTAACACCTTTGTGCAAGAACGTGTGACGGGAATGAAAATCGTACAGATTTTTAACCGTGAAGCTATCGAGCATAAAAAATTCCAAGCGATTAATAAAAAACACATGGACGCGTGGAATAAGACGGTATGGTATAACTCCATCTTCTTCCCTATTGCAGAGATATGTACCTCTGTCACCATAGGGCTTATTGTATGGTACGGTGGTCTTAAAGCTGCACAAAGTGATATTATTACCATAGGATTAATCACGGCATTTATAAGCTATATCCAGATGCTTTTTACGCCGCTTAGACAGATAGCAGATAAATTCAACACCTTGCAAATGGGAATGGTTGCTGCAAATCGTGTTTTTGGAATTTTAGACACACAATCCTCTATTCAAGACTCTGGAACACTAGAGTTACACAATGTAAAAGGTGAAATCACTTTTAAAGAGGTACGATTTTCTTATGTGGAGCATGAAGAAGTTCTTAAAGGAATATCCCTTACCGCAGCACCAGGACAAACCATTGCCATCGTAGGGTCTACAGGAGCTGGAAAATCAACTATTATCAACTTACTAAGTAGGTTTTATGAAATAGATAGTGGTACAATTTTACTGGATGGTGTAAATATTAAAGACATAAAATTAAATAACTTAAGGGATGAGATTGCAGTAGTCTTACAAGACGTATTCTTATTTGCAGATACTATATTGAATAATATTACCCTTAACAACCCTGACATTTCTGAAGAAACAGTGATAGAAAGTGCAAAAGCCATAGGGGTTCATACCTTTATTTCTAGCCTTCCTAACGGTTATCATTATAATGTAAAAGAGCGCGGCTCCATGCTTTCTAGCGGCCAGCGCCAGCTTATTGCTTTTTTAAGAGCTTATGTAAGTAACCCATCTATCCTTGTACTTGATGAGGCTACCTCATCTGTAGATTCTCATAGCGAACAACTTATCCAAAAAGCAATTAATAAAATCACAAAAGGAAGAACCTCCATTGTAATTGCACATCGTCTTGCTACTATCAAGAAAGCAGATCAAATAATTGTAATGGAAAAAGGTAAGATTATTGAGCAAGGAACCCATAAAGAACTCCTAGCTAAAGAAGATGGCCATTACCGCAATCTGTATGAAGTACAATTTACACAGGCAGAAGCTAGCTAGTTCTCACTGTAAGTCTATTTGGCACTTTTTCGCGAAAGCGTATGTAGTTTGTGAAGATTAATTGATATTACCTTGCTCAAAGGTTACTAGGGATACTTCTTCCTTTTTACCTTTAAGAAGTTCCTCACCTACCGTCACTACTCGAGTAGTACCTGGCAACTTAGGCAAAATACTTGCAAATGCTTTTGAAGCTAGAATATCTACACCTTTCTCATTGCACATGCTCTGGATACGAGCCGTAGTATTAAGTACATCTCCAGAGAAGGCAATATCTCTCTTTATTTTACCTAGCTCCCCTACTGTAACTTGGCCATAGTGGAAACCTACTTTAAAGTCTGGTAAGGCATTGTAGCGCTTATAATATTTTACAGATTTCTTGTAAATGATATTCTTCATGCGATAATAACAGCGCAGAGCATTTGCGTTTTTTACTCCGTTTTTCATTTTCCAAGTGATCACGACCTCATCACCCACGTATTGATACACCTCACCCTTAGTTTGCATTATGGCAGGAGCAATGTCATTAAAAAAATCTTTTAAGAAATTAAAATATTCTTGTTCGCCCAGTTTTTCGGCAATTCTGGTGGCGTCTCTTATATCTGCAAACATGAAGATACGCGTCTCTGTTTTAGGGTGAAAATATCGTCCCATCAAGTAATCTGGAAAAACACCTGGACCATACTTATCATTAATCATGAGGATAATGAGTGTTGCAATCACAATAAACAGCCACACTACAAAATTCTTAATAAATATGTGCTCTGTATAAAAAGAAATCACACGTTCATAAAGTAAGTCACTTGTAAGTTGTAAGCCTAGGTAATCTGCATAATAGTAATAAGCACCTACCGTACCGACTATAAATGCAATAGCTACATAAAGCACGGTGATATATAATAAAGCTCTCCAGAAGGCATATTTACGTAGCCACAGCTCCATAATATTAACCGTAAAAATACCTCCTATTAGCCCAGCCATGATAGATACGAGTAAGTTTGCCTTAAAGGAAACTTCAAAATCAAAATCTGACGTAAGCGCGTCTGCAGATACGAGTGTGGCATAGTCGTACAAGAAAATAATATTTGCAACCAGCATCCACGCAAAGAGAATCCACAAGGCACGCCTTACGTAGAAGAGGATCTCATTATTGGTAAATTCTTTTTTAAATATTTTCATATATTATTTTATGCTGCGTCTTTCCATGTACCTCAATTAAGCTGACAATCACCACTCGTTTAAGGGAGATTTGTGAGAAAAAGTATTTTTGCTACGCTTTCGCGAAAGCGTATACCTACTGAGGTCTATTTTTAATCATATCTGGAGTGATCTCTAGCTCAAATTCTAGACGTTTGAGGCTGTCTTTTTTTATGGAGTCATGTTTTGTTTTTTGTTCTGCTTTTCTCATCTCTGAATCAAAACCCATTTTCATAGCTTTTGCAAAAACACCATCTACATCCTCCCCTTTTATTATGGACGATACATTTATTACTAAAATAGGAATAAATGATATAATAATAATGAATCCCAATAAAACACCAAATAGTCCTGTTTTAAGTATAACGCTACTCGCGTCCATTTTATATAGACGTTTTAGTACCCATCCAACATAAAAAATCATTATGGGAAATGTTATAAGTCCCCACCATTTGTAAGCTGTACTGTTCCATATTAACATAAGACTTACAGTGGTAGTTATCATCGCTATATGTGAATAAGCGTATAAATAGATAACAAGATGCTCGACCAAATTATATTTCTTATAATTCCAAAAAACTAAACGAGATATTATTGCAAGAAGTGGTATAATCATAACATATATTAATGTTTGATTATCAGTAACCCAGCTAAGGTAATCACGCGTTGACCCAATCATGTCTTGGTTAATATTCTCCTGAAAATTTGCCATTTCAGGGTTAGCATTAAGTGTCATTGGAGTTTGTATAGATGACAAAACAACATCTTCTAAAAAATAGTTCTTTAAAACAAATCCAAAAAACCCAGCAATAGTAATCGCTATCGCAAAGTAGCTAAAGGCAGGAAGGTACTTCTTGCGCATCCCGTTTATGTAACCACCTATTACATCTTCTGGCTGGCGAAACATTGCTACAAACGTTTTGAGAAAAGAATTTTCTAGATTAAAAAATCGATCTACAAAATCTTCTAGTAAGTTATGCCATGTGAGTTTATTATAAATACGCTTACCACCACAATGCGAGCAAAAACGTTGGTCTAGCGCTATAAACTGCTCACAGTTTACACAGATGTCCTTTACTTCTAGTTGGTTCTGTTGCTTTTTTAGAGCTTTTTTCTCAGCACTAGATAAGGTAGACATAGGTTAGTTTTAATATTCAAAAGGTTATTTGAGAGTGTCTTTTACGATTTGCACAATTGCTTTAAGAGCTATAGCGTTGCTATCTGATGTTTTTTTTGACGTACTACTACATCAGTTCTTGTTCTAGTAAAATGCGTAGCTCGTCTATGGTATCAAAGAGCACAAACTCACCATCCTTTATATAATTTATAGCACCACTCTCTTCACTTACCACTAGTGCAAGTGCGTCTGTCTTTTCTGTAATACCTACGGCTGCACGGTGTCTAAGTCCAAAGCGCAGCGGGATATTGCGCTCTTGCGTTACTGGTAAAATAACCCGAGTCGCTGTTATTTTATTATCCTCTATAATCATCGCTCCATCATGCAAGGTGGAGTTTTTATAAAATACGCTTTCTATAATAGGTCTATTTACCTCAATCTCCATGCGGTCTCCTGTATCTTTTACAAACTCAAGGCTGGTTGCCCTCCTTATAATGATAAGCGCTCCTGTTTTTGTATTTCCCATATTCTCACAAGCACCCAGTATTGCATGGATATCTACGTTGAGAACTCCTTCTTTTTTTGAGAAATTAAAGTTTTTAAACAGTCCGCCTTTAGTAAGGTTTGTACTTCCTATGAGTAATAAAAACTTCCTGATTTCTTGCTGGAACACGACAATAAGCGCAAACATACCAACTCCTATAAATTGCCCTAAAATGGTGCTGAGCATTTCCATTTTGAGTAATACGGTGAGTTGCCAGATGAGATAAATCACTACAATACCTATAAAGATATTTATAGCTACCGTGCCCTTCACGAGCCTGTATAAATAAAACATCAATGTTGCCACGAGCAAGATGTCGATACCGTCTAAGATGCGTAGATTTTCTAAAATTTCCAATGTTCTGGGATTTACGTAAAAATAGCAGAAAAAGGCAAAGCAAAAAATCTAGTGCATAAAAACTTCGTTTTAGGCTATATTCCTTAGCTTTTGGAAGCTTTACTATTGGCTACGTAAGCGCTACTCACAATATTTACTGATGGTCACGCTATATGTGAGCTATTAATACATGTTGTTACGCTTTCGCGAAAGCGTACTCATCATACGTATCTATCTATGATTTCCACTTGATATTGCAACCCATACTAGGTTTTTGAAATGTAGACTGTGGCTTGCTATTAAAAATATTGTCTAGCGCCTCTCTAAGGTCTCGTCCATTTACTGGGATGCCATTACCAGGACGACTATTATCTAGCTGGCCACGATATACGAGTCTATCATTAGGTCCAAAGAGATAAAAATCTGGTGTGCATGCTGCCTTGTAGTTTTTTGCCACCTCTTGTGTCTCATCTATTAGGTAAGGAAAAGTAAAGCTATTTTTACGGGCATTTTTCCACATGAGTTCTGGTCCATCTTGAGGATACTTCACCATATCATTACTGCTTATAGCCACAAATCCAAAACCTAACACGCGGTAATCATTTGCTATACGTACAATCTCATCTATCACATGAACAACAAAAGGACAATGATTGCAAATAAACATGACCACAGTGCCACGCTCTCCTTTTATATCGTGATAGCTACACAGCTGGTTTGTAACCGTATCTATAAGTTGAAATTCTGGAGCTTTTGTACCCAGATCGAGCATAGTAGATGGTGTAAGTGACATAATGAATATTTTAATTTAGTAGTGTAGATCAAGTTACCTAAACCTATTTATAATAAGACGTAAAATACGGTAGTTGTTACATCAATTTAAAAAAATCGAGCATATTAATTATTTTATTAAATAAAGAAGAACTAAGAACATCTATCATAATATATTCGTAAGCCGAACGTAAAAATCGCAACCCCTTGAGACAACTTGAAGAGAAGTACAAAAGAATTCTAAATGAAATACGTGATGACTTTTCCTTATTACACCAGTATGATTATGAAAGCGCAACAGATGGTACTGGTAATCAAACCGCACGCCAGCGATTACTAGCAAGTCTACTTAACTTTAAAAGAAGTGGTGATTATGCAATTGCGTCCTATCTCTTTGATGAAGAGTTAAAGGCAAAACATCAATTTACAACTATAGAGGACTATTACACAGATATCTTAGAGCTTAGTGCGCTGGTATTAATATCCTTTGGCAATGTAAAGGATATTTTAAAAATGGTAGAAGACCGCCCTAATCTTGATGGAGAACTTGCTTTTGTAGATCCAGTATTATTTCTATTATACGGGAAAGAGAATTGTTTAAATTTCTTAAAAAGCTCCACTCACCCTAATGCCGCACTTGCCCTTGACAAGCTGTCAAAAATAGATTTTGAGTTTAATGAAGAAGATGTAAAAATCCTTCAGAAAAATTATGATGAGTATTTCTCAAGCTTGCGTTTTCCTCTAACGTCTGTAATTGATTTTTGTATTAATATGAATGAAACAGAGATTCTCGATCAAGAAGCAGTAGGATGGATAAACACTATTAAAGAATGGGATGAGTTTGAACTAACTAAAGGTTTAAGCATCTTAAGGCTTATAGACAACCCAACATTTGCTAGTAAGATGGCAAGTATAAAAGAGCAATTCTTAAAAAAGCACGAAGCAGCTTCTAAAATAAGCGAAAAGGAAAATAAAGAAGATGAAAGTATTTCAAAAAGTACCAATATTCTAGCAATTATCTTTTTTGTTTTATTAGCCATTGGGTTTACATCTCTCTCTCTTATTGCGGCTGCATTAAGCGGTTTACAAGAAGAACGTTTTATAGATAGACTACCATATTACGGTGTTTCACTAGTGGTCATGCTTCTAGCTTCACTAAGCTGGAAAGGCGTTGCGATTACAAACTTAAATGACCTTAATTTCTTTAAAAAAGTATACCTCTCAGGGGAGCGCAAGCCTCAGATAGAGTGGGTTTACACCAGTAACACCTGGAATACATTTGCTCAAGAAAAATATAAGAAAATGGTGAGAAATCAATTTCTTATTATTTCTACATTAGTGCTTATAGCCATTATTCTATCTATTATTTTCTACAATATATTACTTGTAACAATGATATGCTGGGCATTTAGTCTTGGGATAGTAATTTATCTTGTAAATGGGTATAAAAACTACGAAAACAAAAAAAGTGCTTACTTACACACACGTCCTGCGATCGTGCAGTTTTACGATAAGGGTCTTGTAATAGGTAAAAAACACTATGAACCTTACAATACAAGATATATGTGGCTATTGGGTTTTGAAGTAGAAGAAAAAGATGGACAAGCCTTTCTTAAAATAAAACGGAACGCTCGCGCCGGCGAACATCCAGAACATAACATCAATTACCTTACCATCCCAATCCCAAAAGGGAAAGAGGAAGAGGCAAAGCATTTTAGCATAGGATAATTCGGTAATAATTACGCTTTCGCGAAAGCGTATCACTAAACAAATAAATTACCTCGCCAAAAGAATAAAAGCATTCTAAAATAAAGACCACCTATCCCCATAAAATGTAATGGTGCACCAGCTAGAAATAACCTATAAAAACCTATTAAAAGACGTACGTATTGATCGCACATTGCTAAGTAATTTTAGCTATAAAAACACCGTGGACAAAACGGGAAACCAGAGTGCTAGGTTTCGGCTTCTCATAGCACTCAAAAATTTTAAAGAACAAAGCGATTACGACATTGCTTCTTTCTTGTTTGAGGAAGAACTCAAAACAGCCAAGCTATTTAAAAGATTAAAAAATTACGACCACCGCATACTTGAGCTCAGCACACTTATACTTATATCCTTTCATAAGGTAGAAGATATCTTGAGAATGGTCGCTACTCCTACTCGTAAAAAGAAAGAGTATGTAGAAATAGATCCCTCGTTATATCTCCTATACGGAAAAGATGAGTGTTTAAACTTCTTAAAATTATCAAACAATCCTGTAGCAGCTATTACTCTTTTAAAACTAGAAAAACAAACAGAGACAATCACAGAGGAATACGTAGCAGACCTCAAGGAAAGTATGGACGAGTACTATGACGATTTACAGTTTCCGCTTCTTGATGTTATTGAGTTTTGTATTAGTACAAAAGATACAGAGACCCTTAAAAAAGAAGCAAATAAATGGTGTATAAATGTTACTGGCTGGAATGAAAGGCTAGTAAACAAAGGGCTAAAAATAGCTGAAATTTTACAAGACGATGTATTCTCTAAGAAGATGAACATCAAAAAAGAACACTACACAAAAACAGTAAGAGCACTAGATGAAAAACGATCTAAAGAAATAGAGGAAGACAGCAGCGTTTTAAAAAACACTAATGTTGGAGGGGTTTTCATTGCCATACTATTTTTTATAGGTACTCTAGGGGGCTCGCTTCTTACGGCAGTTTTTTCTACAGAAAAAAGTGATGTTATTGATAGAATCCCATATTACTTTATGGCTATTATATGCAGCTTTATGGCTTCATTTGCCTGGAAAGGACTAAAAGATATAAACACAAATGACCTTGTCTATTTTGAAAAAATCTATCTATCTGGACAACGCACACCAAAACTAGCATGGACATACACAGATAATAGCTGGGATACTTATGCTCAAGAAAAAATTCACAAATTCACTGAGAAATTACAAATCACTTTAGGAGTTTCTATGGTAATAGCGATTCTTTTAGTTTTGCTGGTACAAGAGCTAGCACTCACAACTATAATTTTCTGGGTGGCCATAAACACTATTATTTTTTATTACCTAAATATTCGTAAGCACTATAAAAGCTATAAGGCTGCTTATATTTCTAAAACTCCTACGCACATAAAAATTTTTAACCAAGGTCTTTCTATCAATGATAAGCACTATATTCCCTTTAACACAAGATATTTGAAACTTAGGGGTTTTAATATTATAGAAAAGAATAAAGAGCATTACTTAAGTATTACTAGAAATGTACGTAGTGGTAAATACCAAGATCAAAGAGAAGACCATATAGAAATTCCCATTCCTAAGGAGTTTATTTTTGAAGCACAACAGCTTCGGTTTACAAAATTGTATTAGGAGATTCTATTCGCTTTCGCGAAAGCAAACTAAACAAAATACATTACCAAGCGACAGCAATATTAATAAATTAATAACATCAAGAACAGAACCTAGAATGACAAAAAAAAATGTAGCGATTTTCATTTATAAAGATGCAGAAGTACTGGATTTTGCAGGTCCTTTTGAAGTATTTTCTGTCACATCAGAATTACAGAATTTTGAGCTTTATAATGTGTTTACAGTAAGTAAAAAGATGGAGCCCGTTATAGCTATAAATGGTCTTTCTGTAAACCCTACCTATAGTTTTAAAAACGCACCACCTATAGATATTTTAATCATAGCAGGTGGCAATGGCTCTAGGGCGCAAGCTAGGGATATGAAGACTTTACATTGGATAAAAAGTGTACATCATGATACCTTGTATACAGCGAGTATATGTTCTGGATCTAGGTTACTAGGTGTACTTGGGTTATTAGATAACCACCCCTATTGCACTCATAAAGCAGTTTATGATGATATGAAAATAATTGTCCCTTCTGGCACTCCACAAAAGGAGTTGAGATTTGTAAATTTTGGCAAGATTTTTACCTCTGGCGGGATTTCTGCAGGAATAGACCTATCATTTCATATCGTAGAGAAAATGCACGGTAATCTGATTGCACAACAAACTGCAGATTATATGGAATATGCAAGACGATAAAAATGAACAATATATATCAAAAAATAGGACTGTGATTTATGAAGCTTTTACAAAAGCGTATCAATAAAAAACCACTTTCCATAAATGAAAAGTGGCTTTTATAAAATTTACTTCTTACTAGATATAAATAAGATCTAGTAATATTATTTAATCATCTCGTAAGAACGCTTTATAAAGCTTGTAAGTTCCTCTCCTTTAAGTAAGTTTTGAGAAAGCTTTGCAAGGTCAAAAGATTGCTTGATGAGGCGCTTCTTAGTATCCTCTGAGTCTGCGTTAAGAATTTCTGAGACAAGCTCGTGATTCCCATTTACTACGAGGTTGTACATCTCTGGCATATTACCAAACATATTCATACCGCCACCACCGCCAGTTTGTTGCATCTCTTTCATACGACGCATAAACTCAGGTTGTGTAATGATAAATGGTGCAGCATTACTATCCATCGCTTCTACTTGTACGGTGTAAGATGTTGTACCTATCGCCTCTGTAATAGTAGTTTTTACTGTTTCCAGCTCCTCGTCAGAAAGTTTAGAAATCTCTTCTTCGTCCTTCTTGATAAGATTATTGATGTGATCTCCATCTACACGTACAAAGCTCACGTTCTCTTTACTTGTCTCCAGTTTTTGGATTAAGTGAGGTACAATAGGAGTATCCAGTAACAATACTTCATATCCTTTTGCTTTTGCGCTTTCTATATAAGAATGCTGTGCATCTTTATCACTTGCATAAAGCACAACCATCTTACCATCCTTATCTGTCTGGTTATCTTTAATTTTTGCTTCAAGCTCTTCCCATGTGAAATAAGAATCATCTACGGTAGGATATAAAGCAAACTTATCTGCTTTTTCAAAGAACTTATCTTCAGATAACATTCCGTACTCAATTACGAGCTTAATGTCATTCCACTTTTTCTCAAAATCTGCTCTATCACTATTAAATAATGATTTCAACTTATCTGCAACTTTACGAGAGATATAGCCAGAGATTTTCTTTACCGCACCATCTGCTTGTAAGTAGCTACGTGATACATTTAATGGAATATCTGGAGAGTCTATAACTCCGCGTAACATCGTCAAGAAATCTGGTACAATACCTTCTACATTATCAGTTACAAAAACTTGGTTTTGGTATAACTGTATGCGATCCTTTTGCATGTTCATATCCTGTCCTAACTTAGGGAAGTATAAAATTCCTGTAAGGTTAAAAGGATAATCTACATTTAAGTGAATGTTGAATAAAGGTTCATCAAATTGCGATGGATATAATTCTTGGTAGAAGCTCTTATAATCCTTATCCTCAAGATCTGCAGGTTGTTTAGTCCATGCTGGTTCAGGGTTGTTGATTATGTTATCTACCTCTTGTGTAGGTGCTGGATCTTCTTCCTTTGCATCTTCTGGCTTAGGAAGTGTTTCTGTTTTCATACCAAACTTAATTGGCACTGGCATAAACTTATTATACTTTGCAAGTAGACCTGAGATACGGTTTTCTTCAAGAAACTCTGTACTATCATCTGCAATGTGTAAGATGATTTCTGTTCCTCTATCTGTTTTATCTGCCGCTTCAAGTGTGAAGTTAGGGCTACCGTCACACGTCCAGTGTGCTGCTGGCTCATCTTTGTAAGATTTTGTAATAATCTCTACGGTAGATGCTACCATAAAAGCAGAGTAGAAACCTAGACCAAAGTGGCCTATAATTCCAGTATCTTTTGCTCCTTCTTCATACTTATTTAAAAACTCTTCTGCTCCAGAAAATGCTAGTTGATTGATGTACTTCTCCACCTCTTCTTGCGTCATACCAAGACCTTGATCGATAATATGAAGTTTCTTTCCTTCTTTATCAATCTTGATCTCAATTTTAGGATTTCCATAATCTACACTAGCTTCTCCTATAGAAGTAAGGTGCTTTAATTTAAGTGTTGCATCTGTTGCATTTGAAACGAGCTCACGAAGAAAAATCTCGTGATCACTATATAAGAACTTTTTAATAAGCGGAAAGATATTCTCTACCGATACATTAATTTTTCCTGTTGACATGTTATCTATATTTTAATTTGTAATAATTGTAGATCGCTTAAAGCGAAAAAAGTACCACAACGACATAAGTGACAAACTGACATTTTACAACCAAGTAATGCAGCATATTTATCTCACATATCGCAACACAACCCTACAATGACAGACTTTTTAGTGTGGTTAATTACGCTTTCGCGAAAGCGCAAAAAAAAACATCCAGTATCTACACGATACTGGATGTCTTATATAATCTTAAACTAGACCTTGTTCTTTATAAGCTAGCTGTTAACTTATCTATAGAAGGTCTCTTAATAGCTTTTACATTTGATACATCATAACCAGAAAAACGTTTCATATAGCTCCGTATGTTTGTACCAAAAGCATCTGAAAATCCCTCTTCTCCACCAGATCTTAAAAACTTCTTTACACTACCAGGTCCAGCAAGGTGGGCGGCAGCAAGTATGCCAGACTCTGTAACTCTTACTCCACCTATCCATCTTCCTTCAAAACGTTTTATATCACGTCTAAGCACCCATTTATTGCGGGACGCATTAAGTAAAAAAGCTTGTTCTTGTAGTAAAGGATCTTCCAGAAATTCAGATCCATCTGTGATACCGAGAAGATCTAATGTGGATGCCCCAAACTGATATTTACCAAGATATCCAAAACGATTAATCGTTAAGTAATCACCTCTAGATTCTTTAAAAGCGACTGCTTCCTTAAAACCTGTGTAGTTTTTTCCGGTAAGTGGTGTAGGGTTAAAGACAAATGAAACTTCGACGGTTTCATCAGGGCGGGCAACACTATAATCTAGCGAAATACCATCGGTAGAGTAGTGATCAAAATCGTATGTTTCTTTAGATGTGGGGAAAAACATCAGAATACCAAACATACAAGGTAGTACAGTAACTTTAATCAAGTTTCTTAACATAAGGTCGCTTTTCGATCGCCAAAAGGTTGTCAATAAAACCTTTCTTAAAGTGCTCTCTATTTCGGCGCGCAAAAATACAACTAAATTAAGTAATAAAAAAACCACGTCGGTATAATACTTAAAAACACTGTTCCGTGCTCATTTACTTGTATTTACAGGTATATATAAACCTGCTATAGCACCTAATAGACTTAAAAACGTTCTCTTCTTGACACTACATCTCTCTTCAAAACGTCAATACACACTCTTAGACAATACAATAACGGCGCAAAAGTAAGCTAGAATGTCTGTAATTAGATAAGCCATAACACTACTTTAACACAAGTCAATCTACTACAACGATTTAAATAAAGGATATAAAAAAATACAGGCCTTATTAATGATGGATCTTTAAAAATTATAAAGCAACCTTTGCCGAAGCATCTGCAGGCACTATGGAAGTATCAAAGTTTCCAAAACGGCTTAAATAAGAAGTGAGAGGTACATTATTACCATCTGTAAAGATATACTCGCCGCCTGAGTCTAAGAATTTCATTACATTTCCCACTCCACATAAATGAGCTGCAGCGATAAGACCACTTTCTGTAACTTTAAATCCGCCTATTGTTTTACCCTCAAAGGTGTTGATGTACTTGCGCAAGGCAAACTTATTTTTTGCTACTAGCGCATCAAAAGCTTTTTCTTGCAAGGCGGGAGAGTTAAGAAAATCTTTAGAGCTATCCACTCCTACCCATTCTAATGTAGATGCCCCAAACTGATATCTACCCTTATAACCGTGGCTGTTTACCGCAAAGTAATTGCCCTTAGACTCACTAAAAGCCAGCGCTTCTTTAAAGCCTGTGTAGGAGGTTCCTAATACTGGACTATTAAATCCTCCAGGAAAATTATAAGATGTAGATTCAAGTGTAGGAGCTACAAAATTTTCTGCTTGATGTTTAAACCATAAAGCGGCTAGCGTATTACCACCCCTACTTTTTACAATAAAACCTGTAGATACTATAAGTAACACAGGAAGCAGCACGATTATTACTAAATGACGTCTTTTCATACTAATGAATCAAATTTAAGTGTATGACCACTAACCATATTTTATGAGATTAGCCTCCATCATTCTTATAAAAACAAGTAAAGGTTACGCCTTTTTAAAACAGTAGCTTTCTTTAAAGAAAACGCCATCTTCTTTATGATTTTATTAGAATTTTTGTAACAACTTAAAGATGATAGGGTTTAGTATATGACAACTAGTTTTTAGTACTCTTTTCTATAAAAGTTAACAAGAGCTTAACGATTGATACCCTTATTGTTGATCCATTGCCTGTATGCTGCGCTATTTGCATTATGCTGTGATAGGGTTTTGGCAAATTTATGGTAGCCAAAGTTTTCTACATCTGCCACAAAGTAATAATAATCATGCTTTTCTGGATTGAGCACCGCTTGTATAGCTGTTACATCTGGCATAAATATAGGCCCTGGTGGTATCCCTCTATTTCTATAAGTATTATATGGAGATTCTACTTCTAAATCTTTATATAAAACACGTTTAATAACCATATTCCAGTCATTCTTTTCTCTCTTAACTGCATAGATAACTGTAGGATCTGCATCTAGCTTTATCCCATCTCTTAGTCTATTTAAATACACACCCGCTACTCTTGCTCTCTCGTCTGTTTTTGCTGTTTCTTTTTGTACAATTGCCGCTATCGAGTACACTTCTTGCGGTGTGAGGTTGAGTGCTGCTGCCTTTGCAAGTCTGGTAGTGTTCCAAAACTTTTTATACTCACTTAACATTCTCGCCCTAAAATCTTCTGCACTGGTATTCCAGAAAAACTCATAGCTATTAGGGATATACATAGTGAGCGCTGTATCATTATTAAAATCGTGCTCTCTTAAGAAGTTTGTATCTAGCATCGCTGTAATAAGTGAAGTACTGTCTGCTTCTATCTGGGTTGCTACTCTACCCGCCATATCCTGTAGGCGCTCTTGATTATTAAAGGCTACTTTAATAGGAGCATTTTTAATACGTATGGTATTTATGATCTCATTGTTACTCATTCCCTTTTTAATGATATAATGACCAGGTCTTACATGGTTATTATATCCTTTTTTTTGAGCTACAGATGTAAAAGATGCTACATCCTTAAGTAATGGAGCTAGATCTGCAACTACATCATTAAAAGCAGATCCTGTAGCTATATATAAATGCGCTCTATCATTATTAAATGACGTATTATCAGAAAATATGGAAGTGTATACAGTGTAAGCAAATGCGCCTCCTATAACAATACCTATGGCAACTATGAGTAATAAAATTCTTTTAATGTACATCTAGAATATGTGTTGATATAATAATTCGTTTATATATGATTCTTTTCCACTAGCAAGACTGGTTTTACGTCTCCACTCTTTCTTAATACCTACTAACTCAAAACCTGCTTTTTCAAATAATGAGATACTTGGTTTATTATCCTCTTCTATGTTTGCATACAGCTGGTGTACTTTAAGATGTACAGCACAGTACTTTTTGAGCAATGCGATTGCTTCACTAGCAAATCCTTTTCTCTTATCCGATTCACCCGTAATTACGATACCTATTCCTGCTCTTAAGTTATGTGGGTCAAAATCAAACAAATCAATAAGACCTACAACATTATGCGACCTACTCTCACATATTACCAGTCGTAATTGTCGCACATCAAAGATATCACGATGACTGTTTGCTAGGTATTCCTTTAAAACATATTTTGAAAATGGAACCAGCGTCTCGCCCACACTCCATAAGTCTTCATCATTTTCTGCGAGATATACATGGTCAATGTCCTCTGGCTCTAGCGCCCTTAAGTAGCAGTTATTTCCTTGTAAGGTCTTCATTGCCACACTCCTTTAAAAACAAAGGTTGCCGGCCCCACAAGGTAAATATTTGAGTAGCCGCTTTCCGTTTTTTCAAAAGCTACAGAGAGTTTACCTCCTTGTACATCTAGCGCTACCTCATTACTAGTGGTTAATCCATTAGTGTGTGCTGCAATTGCCACAGCAGTAACTCCCGTGCCACAACTCAAGGTCTCATCCTCTACACCGCGCTCGTAAGTGCGCACTGCAAAATGAGCATTATCTAATTGTTGTACAAAATTGATATTACTTCCTGCTTTACCGTATAGAGAACTGTAGCGCAATAATGCACCTTCGGCTTTTACGTCCACTGTTGCAACATCGTCTACCATCGCAATATGATGTGGAGAGCCCGTGTCTAGAAAAGTGTATGTGGGTGCTCTCTTTATAGCCGTTACATCTTGCATTTTAAGCTGCACAATATCATCTTCTATACTGGCTTCATGTAGACCATCTATAGCCTCAAAGGTTGCCTTGTTTTCTATGATAGATAACGCTTTCGCGAAAGCTACCAAACAACGCCCACCATTACCGCACATGCTACTTTCATTACCATCTGCATTAAAATACACCATTCTAAAACTTTCTGAAGGATGGTTTTCTAGTAACATCAAGCCATCTGCTCCTATGCCAAACCTTCTGTCACAGAGCTTTGCTATGAGTTTGGTATCATCTTTGGGAAAGTATTGGGTACGGTTATCTATGATTACAAAATCATTGCCAGTACCTTGATATTTTGAAAAAGGGATTGTCATTTTTAATGCTTTAATACGACAAAAATAGCAAATCTCATTTTCGTTTCTCGTGTTAAATGGCAGTTAAATAGAAACTGGAGATATACTAAATTTTTAATTTTAACGATTATTGAATAAATGCAATTGACTATGAAAAAAATCGCAGGAACACTTTTGATCGCCGTACTAGCAGGCGCAATCACGCTAGGATCTTATAAACTATTTTTTGAGCAGCCCACACAGCTTGCTTCTTTCCCTACTCAGATAGATAATACACCTACTTATAAAGCGGTTAATTATGAAGCATTAACTGCCGCTGCCAGTGGTGTAGATTTTACAGAAGCTGCCGAAAGAACGGTAAATGGTGTAGTACACGTAAAGAATGTACAAGAATATAGACAGCCACGTAATATGATGGAATATCTAAGAGGTGGTGGTCAAGCAAATAAAGGTATTGTAGGCGCAGGAAGCGGAGTTATTATCTCTGGCGACGGCTTTATAATTACAAATAATCACGTGATAGACGGTGCCACAGAAGTAGAGGTAACATTAAATAATAATAAAACTTTCAAAGCACAGATAGTAGGTAAAGATCCTAAGGCAGATATCGCTGTTCTTAAAATAGATGCGACAGAGGAGCTCCCATATATTCCCTTCGGAGATAGTGATGCTACTAAGGTAGGAGAATGGGTGCTTGCAGTAGGTAATCCTTTTAATCTTACCTCTACAGTAACTGCAGGGATTGTATCTGCAAAGGCACGTGATATCGATGAGCGTGACGCAAACTACCAGTCTTTTATACAAACCGATGCGGCTATTAATCCTGGTAACAGTGGTGGAGCCCTTGTAAATATATTTGGTGAATTAATTGGTATTAATACCGCCATAACTTCACAAACTGGATCTTATGTAGGATATGCATTTGCAGTACCATCTAATAATGCTCGCAAGATCATGGAAGATATCATGCAGTTTGGCTCTGTGCAACAAGGTATTCTTGGTGTTACTGGAGGTGATATAAACGCAGGACTTGCTAAAAGTAAGAACCTTTCTACATTAGAAGGATTTTATGTAGCTGGAGTAGAATATGATGGCGGAGCAGAGCAAGCAGGAATTAAAGAAGGTGATATTATTAAAAAATTAGATAACGTCTCTATAAGTAAATTTTCTGACCTCTCTGGTTATATTAGTTCTAAAAGACCTAATGATGTGGTTCAAGTAGAAATACTACGTGATAATAAAAAAATGATACTACCAGTAACACTAGTAAAGTCTATTACCTTCGATATAGAGCGATTAGGAATTCAAGTAAAAAATGCCTCACCACGTGATTTATCAAAATATAAGGCAAAGAATGGTGTAGTTATTAACCGCACACTCACAGATGCGATGAAACGCTATAGCATTGAAGGACTTGTAATCTCAGAAATTGATAATGTGATGGTAAACTCCATTGAGGATGTAAAGAACATCTTTAAAAATAAAAGTGCAAACGAGCCAGTAAGTATTGTATTTGTAGATCAAAAAGGAGAGCGTAATCGCTTTATTTTTGACTAAACATGACCAGCTTAAAAGTAAATAACCTCTCCCCTACAGGAGAGGTTATTTTTTACTCTAAATTCTACAACGAAATCGTTTGCGTAACCGCTTTAAATATATATTTTTGCAAAAAAATAAGTGTGTTTACATTTTTGTAAAACCAAAACAAAATTTAGAACTACATCGTAATGAGCCAATCAGAAACGTACGAAAAAGAACTATCCTTTCAAGCAGATCGCCGTAGAGCAACTGTAGCATTCATTAAAATTGCTAGTGATTTATGGTACGACAATGCCATAGAGCTTGTAGTATTTAGAAATCAAGTAATGGATCGCAACGTGAGCCAGATTCTAGATTTACATGAGTATGCAGGGGCTTTTGTAGGAAAGCCTATTTCCATTTTTGATAGTGTAGAAATTGCCGAAGCAATCAAGAAGCTCAATCTTCCCCCTTCTAAGTTAGACATCGGTAAACTTACGTATGAGTATCATCTTGAGGATAGTGCAAACGCGACAAGTTTTGTAGCACAACGATTAAAACCAGCTAAGGATGTAGCTCCTATCGAGCCTAAGGATGTCGTACTCTACGGTTTTGGACGGATAGGTCGTCTTGTTGCTAGAGAGTTAATGACTCGCACTGGTAAAGGAAGTCAGTTACGTCTTAGAGCAGTCGTTACTCGTGGAGTTGTAGATCAAAACGTCCTTGAAAAAAGAGCAAGCCTTCTTAAAAGTGACTCTGTACATGGTGACTTTACAGGAACCGTATCTATTGATGTCATAAACAAAGCACTTATTATTAACGGCACAACCGTAAACTTCATTAGTGCAAATGCACCAGAAGAAATCGATTATACAGTTTATGGCATTAACAATGCTTTAATTATTGATAATACCGGAGCCTTCCGTGATAAAGAACAACTAAGTAGGCACTTAGTGAGTAAAGGTGCTTCAAAGGTACTTCTTACTGCTCCTGGAAAAGGAATCCCTAATATTGTACATGGCGTAAACCATATAAAACATCACCCAGATGAGGTAAACATCTTCTCTGCAGCTTCCTGCACCACAAACGCTATTACCCCTATTCTCAAGGCTATAGATGATACTTTAGGAGTAAAAACAGGTCACCTAGAGACCATACACGCATATACTAATGATCAAAATCTGGTAGATAATATGCACAGCAAGTACCGTAGAGGCCGCGCTGCTGCACTTAACATGGTGATCACAGAGACTGGTGCGGGTGCTGCAGTGAGTAAAGCGCTTCCACATTTTGAAGGAAAACTTACGTCAAATGCGATACGCGTTCCTGTGCCTAACGGTTCCCTCGCCATTCTCAATCTTGAGCTAGACAAGAAAACTAGCATTAAGGGCATCAATACCCTTCTCAAAAAAAATGCGCTTGAAGGCGATCTTGTAGAGCAAATCAAGTATTCTATTGATAACGAACTTGTATCCAGTGATATCATAGGATCATCTGCCCCTAGTATTTATGACAGTAACGCCACTATCGTGCGCAAGGATGGTAAAAACGTGGTGCTCTACGTTTGGTATGATAACGAGTATGGCTACAGCCACCAGGTAATACGTCTTGCAAAGTACATTGCAAAGGTGCGCAGGTTTACCTATTACTAGGATTATAATTGTCATTAGTTACGCTTTCGCGAAAGCGTAATAAAAACACAAGATTGATTACTAGAAATTAATCTTGAATACACGTAAAAAGCCACCTTGTAAGGTGGCTTTTATATTTGTGAGATTGTTAACGCAAGTAATTTTACTATTTACAGACATTTGTATATGATTAATAATGAGCAAAAGACTAACCGTAAAGCGGTAAAGAAAAAGAGATACTGGATTCCAGTTACTATTATTTTACTACTTATAATTGCAAGACTACTTCTCCCATATATTGTCAAGAAGTATGTAAACAACACCCTTGCAAACATTCCTGGCTATTATGGACAGGTACAAGATATAGACATCGCCCTTTATAGAGGAGCCTATGTGATAGAAGGTCTTTACTTAAACAAAGTTGATGCACAGACGCAAGTGCCATTTCTTAACTTTCCTAAAACTGATATTTCTGTAGAATGGAAATCCATCTTTGATGGAAAAATAGTGGCTGAAATTAAGATGCAAAGCCCAGAGATTACATACATATTTGAAGATCAACAAACTACTACAAGTGATGCAGATGTTGATGACTGGACCGCCGTACTTACAGATCTAGTGCCACTAGAAATAAACCATTTTGAGATACATGATGGTAAACTGGGATTTGCACAAATCTCAACAGAACCAAAAATTGATCTATATATGGATCAAGTGGAGTTTACGGCAGATAACCTGCGTAATGTAAAAGAAACAAAACGCAACCTACCATCACCTATTAAAGCAACAGGTGTAACTATTGGTCAAGGACTTTTTGATCTAGATGGAAAAGTAAATCTCATTAAGGAAATACCAGATATGGATATTGATTTTGCACTAGAAAATGCAAATATTACTGCAATAAATGATCTTACAAGGCACTACGGAGGGATTGACTTTAAAAGTGGTACCGTAGAGGTCTTTGGAGAAATTGCGATAGCAGATGGATATCTTAAAGGCTATGTAAAACCACTCATAGAAGATAGCAAACTCATAAGCAAGGAAGACGGCATATTAGGAGTGATATGGGAAGGTTTTGTGGGAGTCTTTAAGTTTATACTCAAAAACCAAGGCACAAATACGCTCGCGCTCAAAGTCCCTTTAGAAGGTGACCTTAATAACGTACAAGCTGGGGTATTTCCTACAATATTCAGCATTTTTGAAAATGGATGGATCAACGCATTTAAAACAAATGTGGATGAAGAGATCAATTTTTCTGACGCAGAGGCTCAAGCAGATAAGCTTAGTGAAAAAGCGCTTGAAGCGATGTCTAGTGAAGATAGAAGAGCTTATAAAAAAGAACAGCGTATTAAAAAAAGAGAGCAAAGGCGTACCGAGAGGCAATTAGAAAAGGATCAAGAAGATTCGTTATAATATGTATATAACGTAAGAAATATTATTTTTTTTGAATATCAAGACGTCCAGTATAAAGACTTTACACGTACTTTTGTAAACTGTTCGATTGTGTAAACCAAAACTATTTTAAACAACAACCTATATGAGATTTTTTACGAGAGCAATAGCTTTTATATTTCTGCTGTCATTTTCTGTGACACAAGCCCAAGATGCTACAAAAACAATAGATGAACAATTTACCGAAGTTATTGAGGGTTCTAATAACTACCAAGACTTTAAGGTTATTGATAAAGTTAAGATGTCGCGGTTGCAAGAAAATGCAAAAGCACGCATAGACGCATTACAAACAGAGATAGGCAATCTCAAATCAGAAATGAATAGCCAGCAAGCAGCAGCATTAAAGGTAAGTGCAGATCTAGAGAAGTCACAGCGCACACTTACAGATACTCTAGAAGAAAAAGATGCTATCAACTTCTTTGGTATCCAGATGAGCAAAGGGAATTACCAGACCATGATGTGGAGTATCATAGGTTTATTATTATTAAGTCTTCTTTTCTTTATCTTCAAATTTAGAAACAGTAATGTACTCACTAATGAAGCACAGCATAAACTAGATGAAACAGAAATCGAGTTTGATGAGTACCGACGTAAAGCCCTAGAAAAAGAACAAAAATTAGGACGCCAGTTACAAGATGAACGTAACAAGGCACTTAAATCTGCAAAATGATAGATTGATCTTTATAGATTAAAATCAAAAAATCTGTACTTTGTAGTACAGATTTTTTTTATGCACACACGCAAAGCAACACTACAAGACCTAGACCTAATAATACCACTATTTGATAGTTACAGGCAGTTTTATAAACAAGCTTCAGACCTTCAAGGAGCAAGAACCTTTATAACAGAAAGGATTACACACAATGAAAGTACTATACTGCTAGCCTTCCATAATCGTGAGGAAACCATGGCAATAGGTTTTACACAAGTATATCCATTATTCTCTTCCGTAACTATGGAACGTATGATGTTACTTAACGACTTATTTATTGCACCAGCATATCGTGGGAAAGGAATAGGTACATTACTTATAAATGATGTCAAGAAGTTATGTCAGAGCACAAACCAAAAAGGCATTGTTTTACAAACAAAAACATCAAACCCTGCTCAAGAACTTTATGAGCGCCTAGAATTTAATAAAGACCCCGATTTACATTACTTTTGGGCTCGCTAGTGTAATGCCTTATTACAATAGCTCAATACTACTAAGATTATGAGAATAGATATTATTACCGTTGTACCAGATTTATTAAAAAGCCCTTTTGAGGCTTCTATCATGCAGCGCTCTATTGCAAAAGGATTAGTAGATGTGCAGTTTCATAATCTACGTGATTATACAGATACAAATTATAAGCAAGTAGATGACTACCAGTTTGGCGGTGGCGCAGGGATGGTAATGCAAATTGAGCCTATAGATAAATGTATTTCTAAGCTCAAATCTGAGCGTGATTATGACGAGGTGATCTATATGACACCAGATGGCGAGACCCTAGATCAAGGAATGGCAAACACCATCTCCCTTAAAGGAAATATTATGATTTTGTGCGGTCATTATAAAGGAGTAGACCAGCGAGTGAGAGATCATTTTATTACTAAAGAAATATCCATAGGAGACTATGTATTAAGTGGTGGAGAGCTAGGCGCTCTTATACTGTGCGATGCTGTCATACGCTTAATTCCTGGGGTGCTAGGTAATGAGACTTCGGCGCTTACAGATAGTTTTCAGGATGGATTACTCGCGCCACCTATTTACACCCGTCCAGCAGCATATAAAGGCTGGAAAGTTCCTGAGATTTTAACGAGTGGTAACACTCCTAAAATAGAAGAATGGCGAGAAGAACAGGCATACCAAAGAACAAAAGAAAGAAGACCAGATTTACTAGATGAGTGATGAGTACGCTTTCGCGAAAGCGTAACCTCAAACATAATAATTCATCCTCTTTTACTACATACATTATCAATTTAAAAACATCCCCTTTCTGGGAAATATTATGATTACAACAGATCACATAAAATCACTCCAAGAGCGCGTAGACGGCTTAAGGAGATATCTTTGACGTAGACCGTAAGCGCATCGAGATACAAAACGAAGAGGAAAAAACCTTTGACCCAAATTTCTGGAATGACCCAAAGGAAGCAGAGGCTTTTATGAAGGCATTGCGATCTAAAAAGAAATGGGTGACAGATTATGAGGATGCTCAAACGTTTATAGAGGATCTTGAGGTATTGTACGAATTTGCAAAAGAAGGAGAAGCTCCCGAAGAAAACGTACAAGACCGTTACGACAAAGCAGCCGCTTTTATAGAGGACATCGAGTTTAGAAACATGCTTTCTGAGGAGGGTGATGAGCTTAGCTGTGTCTTACAAATCACTGCAGGTGCTGGCGGTACAGAGAGTTGCGACTGGGCAGCAATGCTTATGCGCATGTACTTAATGTATGCAGAGAAGCAAGGCTGGAAAGTGAAGGAACTTAACTTTCAAGAAGGTGATGTTGCGGGTATAAAAACCGTATCGCTAGAGATAGAAGGAGACTTTGCCTTCGGCTGGTTGAAAGGTGAAAACGGTGTACACAGACTGGTGCGCATCTCCCCTTTTGACAGTAACGCAAAACGCCATACTTCATTTGCTTCGGTATACGTATACCCACTTGTAGATGATAGTATTGAGATAGAAATTAACCCAGCAGACTATGATATTGTTACGGCAAGATCTTCTGGTGCTGGAGGACAAAACGTGAATAAAGTTGAGACCAAGGTCCAACTTACCCACCACCCTACTGGTATACAAATCTCATGTTCAGATTCACGTTCACAACATGACAACCGTGCAAAAGCCTTGCAAATGCTACGTTCTCAATTATATGAACTCGAACTACGTAAGCAAATGGAAGCTCGTAATGCCATTGAAGCAGATAAGAAAGCTATTGAGTGGGGATCGCAAATACGCAATTACGTATTGCACCCATATAAGCTCATTAAGGACGTACGTAACGGCGTAGAAACTGGTAACACAGATGCTGTTCTAGATGGAAACATCGACCTTTTCTTAAAAGGATACCTCATGATGATGGGACAAGAAGAAGCCAGTGACGAGCTTTAAATAGCCTTGATGATAACAAAAAAAGCCAATCGTAAGATTGGCTTTTTTTGTTAATACTAGATAAAATCAAATAGGTTTGTTTTATTTTCAATATTGGATTTTTTTACATATTTAAAAGTACCTAATTGATATTTGGATTTCAAACCCAATTTCTTTTCAGCAAGATATTTATCAGAAAAATCTATTAGTGCACCCTTCGAATCTATCATATCTATTGAGTTGATAATATTATTGAAGATATTAAAAATTAATTCATCAGTGAATAATAAATCTTCCTTTGTAATATCATTACTTTTTCCATCGTGTACATAAGCACATCTCTTATCATAAATAACACCTATTTTCTTTTCAACATTATCAGACTCCCAATTCTCTGACCAGTCCATGAAATAAGCAATCCTCTCAACTAATTTTAATTTAATCTTTTCAGACTGATTAACTAAAAGCATTTCTAGTACAATCACGTTCTTTAAAAAAGCATCCGGTAAGTTGTGTGAATTCAAGCTTTCTCCTGAGATTATAGCGGCAGATGACAATAAATTTTTCCATTTGGTTTTAATATTTATTTCACCATTTAAAATTTTCAAAAATTTTAGAAAATAATGGGATTTATTAAAGTTTTCCCATTCTTCATTGAGAACTAGAGGTACGGGGTGCAATGATTTAAAATTTAAAGTAAATCTCTTATTTAATTTATCTACTAACATTATCCTGAATATCGCCTGATCTTTCGATCTTTTAATTTCAATTTTAGAATTAAAATTTCTAGAATTGAAAAATAACGTTGAAAAACTCAAAAGATGAAGTGCTTCCTCAACCACACTTATATTTTTCCCATGAGTTTCGTTAGGTATGCCAGAGAAATTACAAATTCCAAAAACTTGAGAATAATTAAGAAAAAATTTAACCTCGTTCTTGGAACCCAATTTAGAATTAATAAGTAAACTAGCGTAATCAGAAAGTCTTAAAGGAAATCCCAAACGTTTGCGAACTTTAGGTAATTTATCAGAAGTGATAAATACTACATTACGAACTCTTATTTCCTTATCTATATGAGCATCAATTTTCACTCCACTTATAGGAGCTATAAATAGCCATTTACTATTATACTTTTTTGATTCTGTAGTCATAATTAAATTTAAGCTACTGAGCTATAATAAAACAAAACATCCAAGAATTTTTAATCTCGGTTATCAACAAAAACCTTATGACCCTAACACGCTTCCATCCCTGGAAACGCAAGCATCTGCCCCATTCCCACTGTAAACAGCCAGTTACCATACAGCGCATGTTCTATAGTAACTAGCATAGTAGATTTTGTTTTCTTGAAGGTGTATGAAAATAATAACCCGCCTATAAATGTAAGGACAATTACCAGCGTGTTACGTAAGAACAAATGCGCCATTGCAAACACTATTGCGTTTACCACAATAAGTAATCGCTTGTCTTTAAAAAACATTGCGTAACGATTAAAGAAAAATGTTCTATAAATAACCTCTTGTGGCCACACCGAGAACAAACTATAAAATAACAATATTAACACCCACAAAGTTGGATCACTCAATGGCACACAGAACAAACTAGAAGGCTTCACGACATATACATATATTGTTGTAATCACTGCTATTACAATAAGTTTTACAGTAGTTTCCTTTAGAAAAGAACGCCAGTTTATAGAACGTGCTACTTTAAAACGTACAGATCCACTCTTAAAAAGCATTACAAGTAAATACGTAAACCCTATAAGTATGGTAGCAACCTTAATTTTAAAATCATAAGGCAGTAAGAGACTCAATGGCAATAGTATAAAGAGCACAAAAAATTCTGAAAGTACATAATGTTTACCATTTATCATATAGAAATGGTTGTAGTATTTTTTACCTCACTTATAGTAAATGAACTCTGCGTGCTTCCTATATACTTGAGTGTCGTTAATTTTGTAACCATAAAATTACGAAAGTGCTCCATATCTCGCACAAGCACTTTTAATAGATAATCATAATCTCCACTTACGTGAAAACACTCTAACACCTCGTCTAGGGCTGTCACTTCCTTCTCAAAAGAAGTGATCGCATTTTTCTCATGCTTTTCTAGTTTGACATGACAAAACACCTGAAACCCAAGTCCTACTATTTCTTTATTAATGAGTGTAATATACTGTGCAATAACCCCAGAACGCTCCATTTTTTTTACACGTTCATAAATAGCCGTTACAGACAGGTTTAACTTTGCAGAGAGCTCTTTATTTGTGATTTTGGCATCATGTTGAAGGTATCCTAATATCTTTTTATCTGTATCGTCTAGTTTCATAGTAGAAAAATTATCCTTGGTGGTTATTAATTTACACTTTAGCGAAAGCTAAATTCTATTTTTTATCAAAAATACAGTTTTAAAATCTATAATTAACCCTTATCGTTGACTATAAATCTACAATCGTATACATTCACCAAACACAATACACACTCCCTACTTATAGATTGTGCTATTATAATACCTGCTTTTATACACTAACAACGCTATCAATAAAAACCTTTATAGGTTTCTATCACACAAACACCTTAAACTATGAAATTCAAGCCAGCAAACGAAATTCAAGATTTACAATATTTTGGAGAATTTGCAGGAGTAAACCCTTCTATTTCAGATAGTTATACCTATACATTTCTTTCGGCAAAGACTATGTTTGACACTTTTGAAGGAAATGCAGATGGTTGCTACTTATATTCTAGACATAGTACTCCATCAAACTTATATCTAGGTGCAGCCCTAGCTGCAATGGAAGGAACAGAAACGGCAAACGTTGCTGCTAGTGGCATGGGAGCTATCACACCTGTGCTTTTACAATTATGCCAAGCGAGCGATCACGTAGTTTCAAGCCGTACTATCTACGGTGGCACCTATGCGTTTTTAAAGAATTTTGCACCAAGGTTAGGTATCACTACCAGTTTTGTAGACATCACAAATCTTGAAGCAGTAGAAGCGGCTATTACAAAGGACACAAAAGTGTTATACTGTGAGTCTGTTAGTAATCCGCTTTTAGAAATTGCAGATATTGCAGCACTTTCGGCAATTGCAAAAAGGCATAACTTGAAACTAATGGTAGATAATACATTCTCTCCACTTTCTATATCTCCAGTAATCATGGAGCAGATGTAGTGATACACAGTCTTACTAAATTTATAAATGGATCGTCAGACACTGTAGGAGGTGTGGTATGCGGTACGCAAGAATTTATAGATGCACTGCGCAATGTAAATGATGGTGCGAGTATGCTACTAGGACCTACAATGGATAGTCTACGCGCCGCTTCTGTTCTCAAAAACTTACGCACATTACACATACGCATGATGCAACACAGCTACAACGCAATGTTCCTTGCAGAGCGCTTTGAAAAACTAGGGTTAAGAACCGTATATCCCGGTCTTACCTCACACCCAAGTCATGAGGTTTTTAATAGACACATGAACGAAAAATATGGCTACGGAGGAATGCTTACTGTAGATGTAGGCTCTCTAGACAAGGCAAATGCACTTATGGAATTAATGCAAGAGAAGAACCTTGGATACCTAGCGGTGAGTTTAGGTTTTTACAAAACACTTTTTAGCGCACCAGGAACTTCTACTTCTTCAGAAATTCCAGAAGACGAGCAAGCAGCGATGGGCCTAAGTGATGGTCTTATACGATTCTCAATAGGTCTTGATGCAGATATAGAGCGCACTTTTGAGATGATGAAGTCTTGCATGGAAAAAACAGGAGTTTTACAAACTGTCGAAGCTTAAGTTTTTTTTTAATGTTGTTGATATGCGAGGATAAAGCATAACCGCTTTATTCTCGCTTTTTTTTTAAAGAGACCTATTCTAGACAACTTAAGACCATGTAATTTATGAAAACTCAAGAAGATAGCGCTTTGAGTTATTTTTATATGAAATACTATATGATCTTACATCGCTGGTTTTTGAGCATACACCTTGCAGAATACCTCCTATTATTGTAACATTACGCATAGAAACCGGATACACTCATGAATAAAGAACTGGAAGACCAAAAAAACCATCATATTGCTAACAATCGTGAATTAAATTTATGGGAAGCACTTATTCCAGTGGTGATTCTTATGTGCTTATTAGCCTATAATATTTTCTTTAAGGATGGTGAGTGGCTTGGCGAATATTCAAATCAATATATCCTTTTAATGGGTGGAGCGGTAGCAGCTATTGTAGGCTTCTTAAATAAATCCACTCTGAGCACAATGCTCGCCGAAGTTTGGGAAAACCTCAAAAGTGTTTTTGTACCCATCATGATTTTATTTCTTGTAGGAGCGCTAGCTGGTAGTTGGCTTGTGAGTGGTATCATACCAGCAATGGTATATTATGGTCTTCAAGTACTCAATCCAACCATATTTTTACCTGCATCAGTAATTATTGCAGCCATTATATCTATAGCCACAGGAAGCTCATGGACAACCTCTGCAACAGTAGGTATTGCACTCATAGGTATAGGTCAAGCACTAGGAATTGATACTGGAATGATAGCAGGTGCTGTGATTTCTGGAGCATACTTTGGTGATAAAATGTCACCTCTTAGTGATACTACAAACCTTGCTCCAGCAATGGCAGGAACAGATTTGTTTACGCACATAAAATACATGACACTTACAACGGTACCTACTATTGTAATTACACTCATTGTTTTTATCATCATCAGCTTAAGCATAGATACTACTGGTACCGCAGATATCACTGCGCTCCTAAGTGTGATTGATGATACCTTTAATATCACTCCACTCCTATTTATTGTTCCAGGAGTTGTGATTGCACTCATTGTAACGAAGACAAAACCATTAATTGCCCTAGGCGTAGGAGTTGTTCTTGCTGCAGTGTTTGCTTACATTTTTCAGCCAGACATTTTAAACATACTATCAACTTCAAAAACAGAAGCTATTCTCACAGCTATCTGGAGAGATACGGCAATCGAGACGCCTAATGAAACACTCAACGAGCTTTTTAGCTCAGGAGGGATTTTAGGTATGTTATGGACTATACTACTTATCATCAGTGCGATGGTTTTTGGTGGAATTATGGATGGTATAGGAGCATTAGCTCGTATTACTAAAGCATTGCTAAGTGTTGCAGACACTGTTTTTGGACTTTTTGCAAGTACAGTGATTTCTTGTCTTGGCCTCAATGCTATTGCTTCAGATCAATATTTAGCCCTTGTCATTCCTGGTAAGATGTTTAAAAAAGCATATGAAGACAAAGGTCTAGCGCCAGAAAACTTATCTCGTACGCTAGAAGATTCGGGAACTGTAACCTCTGTACTTATTCCTTGGAATACTTGTGGTGCATATCAAAGCACTGTTTTAGGTGTAGGCGTAGCAGAGTACATTACATTTGCCATTTTTAATTGGCTCTCGCCTTTTATGACACTTCTGTTTGCCGGTTTTAATATTAAAATCAGACAAATTAAAGATGCTCGTTCGGCGGCTTAGTGGATTTAAAATTACGCTTTCGCGAAAGCGTAATCACAACATATTCAACACTTAAAACACCATTATAAGTAATATCAATACTACTATAGAATTATCCCATTTTCACATGTTTTAATTGACTCTTTTTGTAGGTACTTTTGCACAAAATTAAAAACCTATAATAATGACTTTAGTTGGTAAAAAATTCCCAAACCTCGCTGTAGACGCAATGGATGAAATGGGAGATACTTTTAAATTAAATATCTTAGAAAAAGCCAAAGAAGAAGGAAAGAAAATAATCCTTTTCTGGTACCCAAAGGATTTTACATTTGTTTGTCCTACGGAGCTCCACGCTTTTGAAGCAGCAAAACAAGCATTTGCAGACCGCAATACACTTGTAATAGGTGCTTCATGTGATACTCCAGAAGTACACTTTGCATGGTTAAACACTGCAAAAGATAATGGAGGTATAGAAGGAGTAACATACCCTATTCTTGCAGATACTAACCGTAACCTTGCAAACCAACTTGGAATTCTTGACGTAACAAACGAGCGTTTTGATGAAGAGACTGGAACTGTAATGGTAGATGGTGACAATGTTACTTACAGAGCGACGTATCTTATTGATGAAGAAGGTACTGTTTTTCACGAAGGTGTAAACCACATGCCTCTAGGACGTAATGTAGCAGAGTTTTTAAGACTTGTAGATGCATATACTCACGTACAAGAAAAAGGAGAAGTTTGTCCTGCAAACTGGGAAGATGGAAAAGATGCAATGAGTGCAAACCGTGATGGTGTTGCTAGCTACCTAGCTGCACACGCAAACTAAAAAAAATAAAGCTATGATTCAAGAATTAGATCAAGATAACCTAGACCAGATTGTTGCAGATAATGACACTGTAGTAGTACAATATAGTGCTACATGGTGTGGTAACTGTCGTATTATGAAGCCTAAGTTCAAGAAACTAGCTTCAGAAAATGAACATGTAACATTTGTAATAGTAGATGCAGAGAAGAATCCTGAGTCACGTAAAATGGCAACGGTGGATAACCTTCCTACATTTGCAACATTTACAAAAGGAGCATTTAAAAATCAAGTGCAAACTAACAAGTTTGACGTACTTAAAGATCTCGTAAATGAAGTTACCAGTAATTAAACACCTCGTAAGTTTTATAGAAGAAAATGATCAAGATTTTCTTATTGAGACTGTGGAGACCTTAGAACACCTTACAGAAGTTCCTTCTCTTAAAGATGAGGAGCTAGATGTTATAGGCGAACTCATCTCAAATATGTATGGTGCGCTTGAGGTGTACAAGGACATACAAAGTGGTACCGCAAAGAAAGAAGCTCTTAATGGCTTCATGCAACGAGTAATGGGATCAATAGACAATTAAGTCTACCTAGTATATAAATTTTGAAATGCGATGTCTTACAGACATCGCATTTTTTTTTAACCGTTCTTTAAAAGTTATCTTTAGCATAAAAATGAAAAAAGCACCTAGCTGGATACAAGAACACCGCGACTCTTGGGAATATAGAGGTCAAAAAAGGCCGTCATTTGCTATCGCTCCTACTGAGGGTCAAGAATCTGTATGGGACTACCCAAGACCACCAAAAATCACAATAGACCAAAGACAGATTATTGTAAAGCACGGAGACACTATTATAGCTACTACTACAAGAGCTTTTAGAATTACTGAAACTGCTAGCCCGCCCACCTATTATATACCACAAGAAGATATTGACATGAGCTTACTAGAGCTAGTTACAGGTAGCTCGCACTGTGAGTGGAAAGGAGCTGCAGCTTATTGGGATATCATACTACCAGCTACAACATTTAAAAATGCTGCATGGAGTTATCCAGATCCTTATGAAGAATTTATAGACATAAGTAATAGTATCTCTTTTTACCCAGCTGTATTAGATTGCTATATAGATGATGAAAAGGTACGCCCACAACCTGGAGGTTTTTATGGAGGATGGATTACAAGTGAGATCGTAGGCCCCGTAAAAGGAGAAATACCAAAAGCATCTTTATAGTTATGTTCTAAATATTTCTTTACCATACTTTTAATAAAATTACTCTCGCATTTCTGTATTTTTACGTAACCAAAACAAAACAATATGGCAAATATCACTTTAGGCGGAAACGCTGCATCAACGATAGGAGAACTTCCAAAAGTAGGAACAACAGCTCCAGATTTTTCACTTTCAAAAAATGACATGTCTACTGCAAGTCTTGCAGACTTTAAAGGAAAACGTGTTGTATTAAACATTTTCCCATCAGTTGATACTGGCGTTTGTGCACAGTCTGTACGCACGTTTAATGAGAAAATCTCTAGTGCAGAAAACACAGAAGTACTTTGTATTTCTCGTGATCTACCTTTTGCACAAGCTCGTTTTTGTGCAGCCGAAGGTTTAGAAAATGTACACACACTTTCTGACTTTAAATCTGGTGATTTCGGCAAAAACTATGGGGTAACTATAGAAGGTGGAGCCTTTGAAGGTCTTCACTCAAGAGCTGTAGTCGTACTCGATGAAGCTGGAAAAGTAATCTATACAGAGCAAGTACCGGAAGTAGGTCAAGAACCTAACTATGAAGGTGCAATGAGCGCTCTCAAATAATATATACCTTTAATGCTGAGTATATCACATACTGATATACTCAGCATTTTTTTAACTATACACCTCCACTCCATTGCCTATTAAATTTATTACTGGAAGACTTAAGGGAATGAAATACTCTCTTCAAGGAGGCATACAACTCATACGCTCTGAGGCTAGTATTCAAGTACAATTTGGCGTGGCCATCTTAATTACAATTGCTGGATTATACTATAATATCTCACGCACAGAGTGGATTGCCCAAATATTGTGCATAGGCCTAGTAATGACCGCCGAAGGCCTCAATACCGCCATAGAAGGCATTGCAGATTTTATACATCCAGACTTTCATGAAAAGATAGGTCGCATTAAAGATATTGCGGCAGGTGCCGTAGGTATTGCTGCCCTAGCGTCTGTAATTGTCGCTGGGATAATTTATGTGCCACGTATTTTTTAATTATTTTGAACGAAGTTCATTTTAAATACAAGAATTACTTTTTTATAGAGATAGTTGCGTTTGACACTCTATTTAGCTTTATTTTACTCTACTTAGTAACCACTTTAAATATAAACTTTTTTGTTACTCTGTTATTAGTTGCTCTTACTCTGAAATTAATATATGGAATAGTCTGGATTAGTTTCGGAACAATCAAATGGATTGTCGAAAAAGATAGCATCACAATAGAGAAAGGCATTTTTGACTCCACACTCATAAGAAAGAAGTATTTAAAGCCTTTATCCTCAAAAATTCTTTCTAATATTGATTCAGAACATTCTATATTCATAGGTGTAAAATACACTCCTAAATATCAAAACGTTATTGAAATGGATTTTGGAAAATCTAAAAAAACTATTGTTTATATTCCAGATGTTACAGTAGGCAATCAGATTTTAACAAATATCAAAAAAATGAAGGATTAAT
>ENA-ORXC01000139-ORXC01000139.1-marine-metagenome-genome-assembly--contig:-NODE-139-length-71868-cov-7.244042_pt1 | contig 71868 bp, 67 predicted proteins | sample MGYA00237865_ERZ511478 | MGnify/ENA metagenome assembly ERZ511478
ATGTAAAATGGGTTGCTTTCGGAATAATGTGTTTACTCGAGCTTTCGCTTTAGTATTATTTCTAATTTTAATACAATTTTTACAAATATCCATATATTCTTTAATAGTTAATTTATTAATTTCTTCTTCTTGATCCTTTAGTTGTCTATAGAATCCTTTTCTTCATGTTTTATATTTCTTTTAAGACTAACCGATATGGGCTCAATTCTTTTAATATTTTCTCTAGATTTATTAGTATGATTTACATGTTTACTTTCACTCTTTACCATACTATCTTTTGGTGTGTGACTTGATGATTTGGTGTGAATGAATATATTAACATAAGGGAACGTTGAATATTTTTAACTACTTCTCTAAGCGTAACACCTTTGGCTGACTTGGACACTACCTACGCCTACAATCGCAACTCTATGTTGTATTAAGAGGATGTCCTTTTCTAATATATTGCTCTTTTTTAAAACTTGGTGGGCTTTATAATCTATCCATTCCTTACCTTGTTGTACTCTATTATACGCTTGGCCTCTCATATCACTCGACATTTGGCCGACTCGATTGTTCTGTGCAAAGTTTTTAGACTGGTTGAGAACACTATCTTTCATTGCTGTCATTTTAGGCGTCATACGACTTGCCGTATTTTACATACCTCCATGCATGCCTGTTTTCACTAAAGGTGGGGTGAAAATATAAAAATGGAGTAAATGAATACTTCTACATCCATCTACTCCATCTTTTTGTGTCATTTTTTAGTTACAACAGTTATCTTAATCCAAGTAAAGTTAATCAATTTAGAAAAAGATAATAGCTGCTGAAATTATTGAAATTTGTAGTAATTTAGCGCCTTTAACTTCATCATATTTTTTATACTTAACACTATAAAAATACACTCCCAATCGCGAATAAAGGCGTTACTATAGTTAATACAATAATACAGATGATATTATGATCCATACAGTCACTACGATAGGAATTAATGATTTAAATAAAAAAATGCCATATTTTTTCTTTCTATACAAGTCCATTATTAGCCAGATAACTATAATAATCATTCCAACAAAAATAAATACAGGGTTCATTGACAAACTGTCTGCTTTAATATCACTAACAATATGTACTTTCGTAAGTATTAAAAGTGCAATAGCAATTAAAAAATAGTAAACAGATTTAATTTTCGAGACTTGTAAATCTAACTCTTGATATTCTATATCGTCTTGATTTGCATTTTCCTTTTTACTAATTAGATAGTTCAAAACTTTTGGTTTTGTCCAAAAATTTTTGATTGCAAAATATATATACACAAATGAACCAATTAAAGTAAATGCTATATAATTACTTAAATCATTTCCTGTAAGTTTATTTCCAATAAAATGAAAAACAATCAACATTACTATAATAACAAAATCTAAAAAAATAGATAAAATTGAAAGATTTTCAGATTTCAGAAGACTATCAAATAGCGCTAAATAAAATATAATAAATACTCCAATAAGTACAAAATAAACCAATATTTACACATCCTTAATCATTATCATATACCTTCGCTTTGATTTCACACTAAATTTCTAAAATATTATATGTTCAATTCATATATGTTGTAATCTTCCATTTTAAAAAAATACTGATACTCATTAATACAAACAAAGTCTTTTTGAGATATTATAAGTAGTGTGGGTATATATCTTTATCAATAGAAATTCATTTACCATATCTAAATTTTCTAATCAGTTTTTCTTTATTAATTTCAAATGTTATTTTGACATAATAGGGCATGATAAGCATACCTAATTCCATTATAATTTCAGCCCGTCTTCTCTAATATCATTGATTAAAACTGCTAAATAGAAAAATACTCGTCCCATTATTAAGTGAACACCAAATAAAAAGAAACAACCTACCCAAATAACTTTACTTTCACCTGAATCACTTGGGGAAACAAATGAAATATATATCAAAGCAATAAATGATAATAATATTAAAAAAACTCCTAAAATTTTTAATACTGTATATTGCTTATTTCCAAACATTTCAAATTCTGAATAGCAAAATATAAATAACCCTATCATAGAAATTAGAATTATACTTGCAATTATAATCCAATATTTAAACGCTTCTTCATCTACACCTGAGTAATAAAAAATATCAGCTGAACTTATCAAAAAAGGAATATTATATCCAGCTAAGATATTAATTAACATATAGATACACACTCTTTTCTTATAGTTATTTCTATTAAAATCAGCCAATATTTTTCCTTTTTCTTGTAAATATAATATGAGCCATAACAATAATGATATGGCTAAATATATTTTCATATAATTAGGAACTGTTCCCTCCATACCAATAAAGCAATATAAAAATATATAAAATGCAAATATTATAAAATTTACTAATGCAAAACCTATTAAATATGAATTTTTAATATTGTTTATACTTAAAACTTGTAAATTTTCTTTATCCATTATACAAAACTCCTATGAAAATACAGATTTTGTTTAATTAATATACTTGCTTTATAGCAGGCGATTGTTAAAGTATTTAGAATCTCCAAATATCTGGATAATTAAATGACCTCCATCATCATCTTGTAATTAGTATTCTCTTCCAACTGTTCATTGTTCATATGGATTACATGCGCCATTTTTAAGTAATCGATCTTCCACATATACCTCTTTAATTCAGTCTTTGTAATCCATCAAATACACATGTCCTTGCAGTGTTGTATATTTGATGTTTGTTTTGCCTTCACTCTAAAATACTTTATATGTAATTATTTTACATTGACTAATCATTCTCATATACATTTGTTTTAATTCTATACTACATTTCTAAAATATTATACGTTTAATTCATATATATATATTGTAATCTTTCATTTAAAAAATAAAAATTATATATATTTATACTCACTAATACAAAAAAGTCTTTTTGAAATATTATAAGTAGTGTAGGTATATATTTTTATCAATAAAAATTCATTTACCGTATCTAAATTTTCCAATCAGTTTACTTCTTTATCAATTTCAAATGTTATTTTGACATAATAGGGCATGATAAACATAACTAATTCTATTATAATTTCAGCCCATCTTCACTAATGTCATAATTTAACAGACCTAAGTAAAAGTATGTTCGTCCAATAAGTAAGTGGCTACAAAATAACATTATCATTCCCATCCAAATCGTTTGATTTTCTTCAGAATCAACAGGAAGAATTAATGATACATACAACAATAGTCCAAACGATAATAAAACAATTAAAATACCAATCATTCTAATAAAACTACCGTTTTGGATACCGAACATCTCAAATTCACCTAGACAAAATAAGAATAGACCTATAGCAGAGACTATTATGAGCCCACAAATTAACAACCAATATGTAAAAGTATCGTCTCTAGAATCTGCAAAATAAAAAGCATAAGCAGAACTAACTAAAAATGGAATGTTGTATCCTGAAAGTAAATTGATGCTCATATATGTTGCAACTCTGAACTTATAATTTTTCCGATTATAATTCTTAAAAATATACTCACGTTCTTGTAAATAAAGAATCAGCCATAATAATAATGACACTATTAAATATATTTTCATATATAATGGCATATTACCTCTTATACCTGGACCTGAATATATAAAATAGTACAATCCAAAAATAATGAAATTCACTAATGATAATCCTATTAAATGTGAATGTTGAATTGATTCTATTGATTTTTTTTGTAAATTTACCTCCATAATATACACCTTCCTTTTATCAATATAATATTATCACAACTTTTATTAAATATCGTTGCTATTAGATTAATTGTTTTTTTATCTATATTATCTATTGATATTTTTGGTATTGTTATATTTTCTAAAACCTTTCATTACATTATCGTTACTTATTATCTTTAAAGCATAGTAGTCTCTATTACTTTAAACCATAGCACAATAAACATTTTTAATATAGAATTTCTTATAAATTGTATCATTTGTTTTTCAAGATAGTTTTTTTGTTATTTTATTATTTTTAGATAGTTTGGTGTATAACAATTACTTTTTTAGTTGCTAAACTTATTCTTGATCTATTAGAAGATGAATTTTTCTTATATTATTTTTAAATTTTATGTTCATGATTACCAATATATACATTTTTTGTAGTTTTCATTCTAATTCACCAAATCGATATTTCGCTTTAATTGATTCTTTTTCAAAATTTTATGTTCAATAATTAATTGTATGTTTCAATATTTTCATTACTAGATAAAATGTTCTAATGTTAATTATGATTTAATCAAAATGAATAAATCGTAGCTGAAGTTATTGAAAAAGCTAGTAAAAACATACAAAATGTTGATAAATTGACTGAACAAGCTTGTAATAACTTTGTGGGTAAACATCAATCAGAAGTCGATAGCAATAACTCAAAAGTATCTGAATTAATAGACGAAATTGGTAAATTAAAAAAGCATCTTATTCAGTTAGAAGCGATGAATACGTCACTTAAACACCAATTCGCTAAAAATTAGTATTTTATTATTTGGGAATAACCAAATGATTAGTAGTTTAGAACAATAGAAAATATCAAAAAGTATATGGATGAAAATACAAATGATATTTCAAAAGATTTAACAGTTGATGGAACAACTACACTCTTAGAGGAATATGGTAAATATCTAGAAAATAATCCTGGACTAACGATTAATGGTAAAATGCTTAAAGATTAAGGTGTCGGTATTACAAGAGCTGTTATGTATGGTAGTAATGTAATGGGAGGCATTGGTTTTGGTACAGGGGTTTATTCAGACATTACACAGGATCATAAAACAGCCGGAGAAGTTGTGATGCATAATGGATTAACACTAGGTACAGGTGCTACTGCAACAGCTGGTTTGACAATAGCAGCTCTAGGATTGAACCCGGGAGGATGGGGTATTCTAGCTGGTATTGCTATTGGTAGTTTAGCTTCATATGGTACTGATTATTTGTACAAAAATAATATATTTGGATTAAAGGATGGAACAGACTGGATGGGTGAAAATGTATTAGACCCAGCATTTGATAGAGTGAAACATATTTACTCTATTGAAAAGGGAAAACTAGAAATTGGGAATATTTTAATCAGTGAAGGATACAATAAAGTGAAAAATCATGGTAAAAAAATAATGAAAGACGATATAGTCCCATCAGTTATGAACGGAATGAATGCTGGTATGTCTAAAATTAATAAGATTAAAGGTAATACAGAATCAACCATAAAAGATTATCAGGTTAAAACAAACCAAACTATTAAAAAGACTAAAAAAACGATAAATCAAGTTTCTGATACAGTGAAAGATACATCTCATCATGTTAAGGAACACGTGGGACAGTCTATTAATAATGTGAGGAAAAGTTTGAATCCTATGAAAGGTTGGTAGATTGTTCGAATTAAGAAGATAAAATTGAGAAATTCTAAATATTACATGTAAAAGTGAGGGACCTAAATGGGAATTAATGATTTAAATGATAATCAAAAATTTAGAACAAAGATGTATCGAATCCATAAAAACCCTAGATATAAATTGATTGAACTAGACCAGAAAAAATATCTCATTGACTTGGAATCAAATTACTTTACATATTTATTCCCACCATTGAATTGGATATTAAAAAAAGAACTAATAGAAGTTTCAAATGATAAATTAAATGAAATTGAATATGATGACAATAATAATAAAGAACAAGCTAAAAATATAGGATGTGTTTCTGGTGGTGGTGGTGTATTAATAGCTACTTTAATGAGACCATTTATGGATTTGATGGATGTGCCCTCTAACCAATTTATTAATTCGCTAATTGTTATAGTGACGGTGCTTGTAATCGTTTTTATTAGAGGATCTTTAAGAAAAAAATGGGATTTAAAAATAAAATCGAATAAAACTCATATAATTAAATGTATTGTTAGATCCAAGTTAAAACATATGTTTTTCGTAATTGGATCATATTTAATGTTTCTACTGTTATCATTATTAATTATAGGACTTATTTTTGGTGTTGAAAATAATCTTTTGATTTATATAGGCAGTCCCTTAATATTTTTCATGTTTTCATTAATGAATCTCATTACATATGACAACGAAGAGGTAATTATAAGTAATCTAAGTCAATCAGAATAAATAATTATATCAACCACAAATCAATTCAAAATATTCTTAGATAAAGATAGAAGAGATAAAGTGACAATAATAAAAATATGTTAGAAAAAAAGTAGGTCAATCAATTACTGCAGTTACTAATTCTTTAAATCCAATGAAAGCTTTTTAAAAATATTTTAAATTAGAGAGAATGTGATTCATCATCGATAAAATAACAATAGAAACTATCGAAAAAAATAGTAAATTTAAACTGATTCATTATGAAAATAGATACTTTATTATTGATTTAAATCGAAATAAATTAACATATATATTCCCATTGTTGAATTATTTGACGAAACAAGTATTGATTGAGATTGATAAAAATGAAATTAGTAAAGTTAAGACTGAAAGTTTGAAAAAAAATAAGACCAAAAATGCGATTACTAGTTTGAGTATTGGTGCATCTGTACTTATAGGTTATTTAGTAAAACCTTTAGGTAATTATTTGGATTTTTCAACAACATATACATTAAACATTATATTAATTTTAATTGCGATTGTGCCTATATTGCTCATTAAAGGCGTTGTTAATAAAAATAAGAAGTTCAAATTACAATTATATTTAAAAAATGATACATTTAGAGCACACGTGTTACCAAACAATAAGAAAGTTGTGAAAAACATACTTTTAAACTTTATTGTTACTTTTTTATTTGTTGCTATGATTTGTGGGTTTATTTTTCAAAAAGAATCTAATTTTATTTATTTGATAGCAATATCATTATTATTAGCAACAATCTTATTTCAAAATGTGTTGTTATACGCTCAAACAGAAATTTCAGGCAAAATTGGTAAGATTAAAAGTAAATCTTAAATCATTATAAAATGTTCTCAGAGAAAGACAGGTGAAATAGTGTGGAAACAATAGGAAGCACTATATATTTAAAAGAAGGTTCTTAAAAATTAATGATTATTAATCGTGGACCAATTGTAGAAATTGAGGGTCAAAAGTATTTGTTCGATTATTCAGCATGTAAATACCCAGTTGGTGTTGTTGAAGATCAAATATACTATTTCAATGAAGAGAATATTGATAACGTTATATTTGAGGGCTATTCTGATCAAGATGAAACAAGATTTCAAGAATTATTTAAAGAGATGATGGATAATTTGGATGAAGATGTTCAACGTGGTACTGTTCAACAAAAAGATAGTTACGGATTGATTTAACATAAGTCATAATTATCATAAGTTACCTATAATAAAATAAGTTACCTATAATAAAATAAGTTTGGTAAATTTTGTTCGTAAACCGTTAAAAATATACAATGAATATGATTATTGTGGCCATTTTATTTTGCTTTATTATCAGGTACTAAAAATGTTAAACTATTAAGGGTATAAAGGGTTAGTAAACTTAAAGTTAGCCTGCCTGTAGTAATAATCAATTTAAATTAAGGAGTCACTATCATGTTAAATCTAGAAAATAAAACCTACGTCATTATGGGTATTGCGAATAAACGTAGTATCGCATTTGGCGTAGCTAAAGTATTAGATCGATTAGGTGCTAAACTGGTATTTACATATCGTAAAGAACGTAGTCGTAAAGAATTGGAGAAATTATTAGAACAGTTAAATCAATCTGAACATCATCTCTATGAAATTGATGTCCAAAATGATGAGGATATCATTAATGGTTTTGCTCAAATCGGAAAAGATGTAGGCCAGATTGATGGTGTTTATCATTCAATCGCATTTGCCAATATGGAAGATTTACGAGGTCGATTTTCAGAAACATCTCGCGAAGGTTTCTTACTTGCACAAGAAATTAGTTCATATTCACTTACTCTCGTAGCTCATGAAGCCAAAAAACTTATGCCTGAAGGTGGAAGTATTGTTGCGACGACTTATATTGGTGGTGAGGCAGCAGTTCAAAACTATAATGTTATGGGTGTAGCTAAAGCAAGTTTAGAGGCGAATGTTAAATATTTAGCTTTAGACTTAGGTGAAGATAATATTCGTGTCAATGCTATTTCTGCAGGGCCAATTCGTACTTTAAGTGCTAAAGGTGTAGGTGGATTTAATACAATTCTTAAAGAAATTGAAGCGAGAGCGCCGTTAAAACGCAACGTTGATCAAGAAGAAGTAGGTAAGACGGTTGCGTATTTATTAAGTGATCTTTCAAGTGGTGTAACTGGAGAGAACATCCACGTTGATGGTGGATTCCACGCAATTAAATAATTATTGATAAATTAAAAAATCAGATAGTATAATCTCACAATTGGTGCACAGGGATGATTTGAAATTAAAAATCATCCCTGTTTTTGTGTATAAGAATGCGTTTTGGCATTTAATTATTCAAGAAATAAATTGACAATCGGCAATGTTGCTTTGATATTTATAATATATTTAGTGTATAAATATCGATTTTAGATGACACTATTTATTTTGTTGTTAGAAATGTATCGGAGGTTATAAATTTTATTAAATGCATAATTCCATATGAACAGTAGAAATGACGGAGCTTAATAAGCGGACATGTTTCATTGCTTACGTGTATAAAAAAGCCAAGGACATCTAATTATGTCCTTGGCTTGAATTGGTGGTATAATTTTCAATCTTATGATTATAGCTATTATTAATCTTTAACATTACTGTTTGCTTTATCGACAATACGTTGACGATATTTAAAAATGTTACTCACTAATGTTTTGATTACAGCGTATAATGGAACTGCAACAAGAATGAGTGTGAAACCACCTAAATCTCCAGCTGCAAGTATGACAACAATAATAGTTAATGGATGAATGCTTAATGATTTGCCCATTACATTAGGAGTAATCACGTTACCTTCAAGTTGTTGTGCGATTAATGTTACGACACATACCCAAATAAAAGTTGAAGGACCATCAATAATACCTAGTATCGCTGCCGGTGCAAAAGATAACCATGGACCTAAAAATGGTATTAAGTTAGCTACGCCGGCGAATAATACTAATAAAGGTGTATATGGTAATCCTATAATCGTATAACCTATATATAAAATAATACCTAAGATGATACTAACTGTCACTTGACCTTGAATATATGATTTTAAAGTGAAGTTTAAGTCTTTTAATAAATCTACAACAAAAACTTTACGTTCTCCTTTGAAAAATTTACCGATTGCTGGGATGAATTTCTCATGATCTTTTAGCATATATATCAGGAAGAATGGCACCATTATTAATAAAAATACAGTTGAGATGAAAGACGTAATATATGACACTGAATTAGATAAAATAGACGTTGCGCCATCTCCCATGGATTTAACTGCTTTATTAATACGATGTGTGACATCATCTGGTAATTTATCCATTTGTCTTAACGAGAAATTAATTAATTGTTCGGCTTCTCTTTGTAATGATGGTGTTTGTTTAATTAAGTTATTAATATTGGAAATAATAATAGGTGCTATAAATGATACCACAATAGCGATGATAGCTATTAATCCTATGAATATTGTTGTTATACTAGCCCAACGTGGAAAGCCCCACTTTTCTAATATGTTTTGAAAAGGTAAACATATGTAAAAGAGAAATCCACTAATTAAAAATGGAAGGAAGACTGAACCAATGATAGTAGCTATTGGAGCAAATACTTCATGTACTTCCATAAATAGTTTGATGAGTATGAACAGCATAATAAAAAATATCCCTGTTCTAAACCAAACCTTATTGAACATAGATTGTGATCCTCCTATTTTATTCTTTTTCATACTCAATAAGTATATATCAAAACTCAGTCATTAAAAAGAGTAAATACTTTTATAAAATAACTGAATGCACTGTATTTTTAATAAAATGAAAAAACTAGTATGAAATTAATTTGTATACGAGCTTGCTATAAATTTAAACGTATTATAAGTATTGATACAATAGTATTAACATTACAAGGGAGCATCGGTTTATGTCGGAGTTTAAAGTAGGTAAGATTAATAAAAAAATAATACATAGTGATATTTTAAATAGGGATGTAACATTATCGGTTTATTTACCTGAGGATTATACAAACTTATTTAAATATCAGTTGATTTTTTGCTTTGATGGTTTAGATTTTTTTAGATTTGGTAGAATACAACGCATATATGAACAGTTACGTGAAGAGCAATCAATACAACGTGCAATTATAGTAGGATTCCATTACGAAGATGTTGAAAAACGTAGAGAAGAATTTCATCCTTCAGGAAGTCGTTCTAATTTAACCATTAAAGCAATGGGAAAAGAAATTCTTCCTTATATCGATATGACATTTCCAACATATAAAGTAGGTAATACAAGGTTACTTATTGGAGATAGTTTAGCAGGAAGTATCGCTTTAATGACTGCAATGACTTACCCAACTATTTTTAGTCGAGTTGCGTTATTGAGCCCAATGTATAATGAAAATATTAAGAAAAAAATTGATACATGTATGAATAAAGGTCAATTGACGATATGGCATGCCATTGGTTTAGAAGAAGCAGATTTTATTTTACCAACTAATGGTAAAAGAGCTAACTTTTTAACACCTAACCGCGAATTGAATCAACTGATTAAAGAAGATAATATTGAATATTTCTATAAAGAATTTAACGGTGGACATCATTGGAAATCATGGAAACCATTGCTAGGAGATATTCTCTTACAATTTTTAGGTAATTCAATAAATGGAAAATATGTTTAATAAAGTAAGATAAATAAAATAGTATGTTAACGAATGGTTGTTGAATACGAAAACACTATTAATTTCAGAAATGTAATTGTTTTCATGATAAAAGTAACGGTTTTCAAAAAGTTTTGATATAATAGGAATAAGTTAAACAAAGGAGGAATTTAAATGATTTTAGGATTAGCATTGGTTCCGTCAAAGTCATTTCAAGATGAGGTGAATGCTTATCGTAAGCGATATGACAATCATTATGCTCAAATAATGCCTCATATCACGATTAAACCTCAATTTGAAATCGATGATCATGATTTTAATTTAATTAAAAATGAAGTGAAAAATCGAATTTCTAGTATTAAACCAGTAGAAGTACATGCTACAAAGGCATCTAATTTCGCTCCAATCAGTAATGTTATATACTTCAAAGTTGCTAAAACAGAGTCATTAGAGCAATTATTTAATCAATTTAATACAGAAGATTTTTACGGTACAGCTGAACATCCTTTTGTACCTCATTTTACAATTGCCCAAGGTCTAACAAGTCAAGAGTTTGAAGATATATATGGTCAAGTAAAATTAGCAGGGGTAGACCATAGAGAAATGATCGAAGAACTATCGTTACTTCAATATAGTGAAGAAGAAGACAAATGGACTATTATTGAAACTTTTACATTGGAATAAAAAGTTCAAAATTGTAAAGTGAAATTGAATTTACAGAATCATTATTGTTAAATACGTGAGGAGCGCTTAAATCAACTAAAAACGCCAAATCCTATTGTGTTTCAGTGGGATTTGGCGTTTTTATATGAAACATAATTATATTGTATAGTTAATCATTCAAAAAGATTAATGTACGTTTTATATTGAATATTCATATTTCAAATGTATATGAATGACGTTTCATTCATGTATACAACTAATTTTTATATAAATCATTTATAGATTTTAAGATTTAACCCTTCTATTTGTTTTAATAAAGTAATATCCGTAGAATACTGCAAGTGCAAGAAAAATCATCGCTGAAAAGTAAAAAGTATTATTTAAATTATTAGTAAATTGAGTAATTAGACCTCCGACTAGTGGGCCTATCATTGAACCGAAGCCTTGAACACTGTTGAACACGCCCCATGTTTCTTCCTGTTCGTTAGGATTAATATGCCCAGCCATAAAGGTATTCCAAGCCGGTAAGAGGATACCGTACATTAGGCCAATAAAAAGTCCTATGGCCCAAACTATATATATATTTGTAATTGTAGATAGCCCGAATATAAGAATTGTATATAGTATAAAGCCACTAAAAATAACTCCATACATAAACCCTTTGCTATTATTGTCGATGATTTTTGATAAAAATAACATAGAGAAAGCACACCCTATGCCACCAATAATGATTGCTACTGTATATTCAACAGTTGATACTTTCACAACTTGCGTTGCATATTTTGGAAGAATAGGTACAAGTGCTGCTATAGCTGCTCCTTGTAACAAGATACCTGGAAATAGAATGAGATGACGTTGTGTAACATCTACAATTTGCTTTAATTGTGCTTTCACAGGTTTAGTATTGTAATTTGTTAAGTTGATATTAACAAAATAGTATAGTACCCAGGCAATAAGCACAACCAAGGCCATCAAAAATGCAAAACGAGTAGGATGGAATTTAATAAGTAAGTTCATGATAACCATACCTACCAATAAACCTAGCAACCATGAAAAGTATACATAACCCATTTGTTTGCCGCGATTTCTTTCATCTACACTAGATAACATGATAACCCAAATCGGACTCACAGCAATTCCTAACATAATAGCACTGAAAATAATTATGAATGGTGATGCCGGGAACCATATCACTAAAAACAAGCTTATAAAAGCAAGTAAGAATCCAGATGTAAGTACTAATTTTGAACCAAACTTTTTAAGTAAAAAGCCGATGACAAAATTTGTTGCAGCATCTGCGATAAAGTGAATGGAAAAAGCAAATGATGTGATTGCTATTGCGATAGAGGTCACTGTAGGTAAAAAGTTTATATAACTTAGTATGTACATACCTCTTGCAAATTCCATCAGAAACAGAATTACCAACATCATAACAAAGTTTCTGTTACTTGAGTAATTACTTGACGAAGAATCTTGCATACAAAGGAACCTTTCCATAGATTTCATCAGGTTGAGATGAGTGACCTATTAAATCTAATAAATCTTTACAAATCTTTCTAGTAGAATATCCTACCTTTGATTCTAGCATTTTAGATGACATAACCTTTAAAGTCTCTTCGTTATTTGTTAAGTCAGAAACAATATCAATTGCCTCATTTGGAGTATCTGCTATTTTTCCAAATCCTTTACTTTCAAAGTAATATGCATTTTCAAGTTCTTGACCGGGTGCAGGGTTTAAAAAAATCATAGGAATACAACGACTAAGTCCTTCGGAAATTGTGATACCACCAGGTTTGGTGATCATTAGTTGGCTTGATGCCATCCACTCATTCATGTGATTTGTATATCCTAATATTTTTACACTTGGATTATCTTTGAACTTTGCTTTTAATGAACGTTTAAGTTCCTTACTACGTCCACAAATCATGACCACTTGCGAATTTGGACTTTTTTCTAAAATATTATTAATCATATAGTCAAAGCCTTTTGAAACACCAAATGCACCTGCTGACATTAATATAGTAGGTTTTGAAGGGTCTAAATGTTGTTGCGATAACCATTCTTCTTTATCAATAGATTCTTCAAATTTATCAGCAATAGGAATGCCTGTCACTTTAATATATGAAGCAGGAACACCAGCTTCAATGAAATCATCTTTAGTATCTTTTGTTGCTACATAATATCTTTGTGAATATGGTGTAATCCAATTTTTATGCATGCGATAATCTGTCATAACCGTCGCAATAGGGATATTTATATTAAATTGTTCGGTCAACACTGACATCACAGGTGTTGGAAATGTTAATAATATGAGATCAGGCTTTTCTTTAATAAGTAAGTTGATGAGTTTATTTAATCCATAATATTTATAAAAACATTTATCGAGCTCATTAGGGCGACTATAATAAAATCGTTTATATGTATTTCTAAAATATTTAAAGCTATTGATATACCATTTCTTACATATAGAAGTCATAATTGGATGAGCTTCCATAAACAAATCATGTTGAATGACTGATAAATGATTGAGATTCATCTCATTCAATTGGTTGACAATACTTTGCGTGACTTGCATATGACCGTTACCAAATGATCCAGTAATAATCAATATCTTTTTATTTTGAGTAACCATTTATAGCCACCCTCCGTTAATTTTTAAAATTTATAATAATTGTAACGTATTTTCATACATTGTAAAAGGAAAAGAAGTGTACCATTTATTGTATTTAAATACTATAAATACGGCGTGCAATACAATGCTTTGTCGTAAATTTGCTTTATAAAGTGTTCATTACTTATTAAGTATGGTTGTAAGATAACGAAACTAAATTTGAACACATTCTGCACGATTTTAGTATTATCTTCAAAAAATCTTAGTATTTGCTATATATTATATTAATACATGTATATCTTAGCATTATTTAAATAAGGAATGAATTATTTAAAGGTGAGCGCAACAAAATTTTAAGTATATTTTAACACTACCTTAACAGTCTTTAATGAATGATTTTATCGTTATCTAATAGAACGTGATTCGGATATATTACGTCAATTATGATTAAAAATAAATTAATAAGACTTATAATTATAAATTTATCAACGATAATAAAACGTGTATAATAGACTTATTGTAAAAAAAGGAGCGATACATTTTGAATGCAAGTGCGTTGTTCAAAAAAATTAGAGTAAAAAATGTAATTGGTACATTAGATATACAGGTGGACGATATTACCACTGACTCACGTACAGCTAAAGAGGGAAGTCTATTTGTAGCATCTAAAGGATATACGGTAGATAGTCATAAGTTTTGTCAAAATGTAGTAGATCAAGGTTGTAGTATTGTTGTTGTCAATAGAGAACTCAAACTTAAAGGTAATGTGACGCAAGTTGTTGTTCCAGATACTTTACGTGTTGCAAGTCTATTAGCACATGAATTATATGAATTTCCAAGTCACCAACTGACGACATATGGTGTTACGGGGACGAACGGGAAGACATCAATTGCAACTATGATTCATTTAATTTATAGAAAATTGAATAAAAATAGTGCATATCTAGGTACGAATGGATTTCAAGTTAATGAAACAAAAACAAAAGGTGCGAATACAACACCAGAAACAGTAGCATTAACAAAAAAGATTAAAGAAGCAGTTGATGCCAATGCGGAAGCAATGACCATGGAAGTTTCTAGTCATGGATTGGCCTTAGGTCGACTTAGAGGCGTAGAATTTGACGTTGCTATCTTTTCAAATTTGACTCAAGATCATTTAGACTTTCATGGAACTATGGAAGCTTATGGACATGCTAAATCGTTATTATTTAGCCAGCTTGGTGAAGATTTGTCTAAAGAAAAATATGTTGTATTAAATAATGATGATGACTTCTCCGATTATTTAGCAAGTGTGACCCCCTATGAAGTATTTACATATGGTATTACACACGAAGCGCAATTTATGGCTAAAAACATTAAAGAATCTTTGCAAGGTGTAGAATTTGAATTTTGTACTCCTTTTGGAAGTTTTCCAGTTAGATCTCCTTATGTAGGTAGATTTAACATTTCAAATATTATGGCTGCTATGATTGCGGTTTGGAGTAAGGGAACAAATTTAAATGAAATTATTAATGCTGTTACTGAACTTGAACCTGTAGAGGGTCGCTTAGAAGTACTCGACCCATCACTTCCTATAGATTTGATTATAGATTATGCACATACTGCAGATGGTATGAATAAACTGATTGATGCTGTACAACCATTTGTTAAACAAAAGCTAATCTTTTTAGTAGGTATGGCTGGGGAAAGAGATTTAACGAAAACACCTGAGATGGGGAGAGTAGCATGTCGAGCAGATTATGTTATTTTTACTCCAGATAATCCTGCTAACGATGACCCTAAAATGTTGACAGCTGAATTAGCTAAAGGCGCAACGCATGAGAATTATATAGAATTTGATGACCGTGCAGAAGGTATTAGACACGCGATTGATATTGCTGAACCAGGAGATACTGTTGTTTTGGCCTCAAAAGGTCGAGAGCCTTATCAAATTATGCCTGGTCATGTTAAAGTCCCACATCGCGATGACTTAATTGGTTTAAAAGCAGCATATCAAAAATTTGGTGGTGGAACTGTTGAAGATTAAATCACTTCAGTTTCATGGAATGATGATGAACGTATATCACCATCAGTCTAACGATTCAATCATGTTAGCTATTCCAGAACTTTTTTGGTCCATTGAATTATCCAAAGAGTTAGATACAAATCAACTATATGAAGAATTAGTGATGCAATTATTCAATTTGTTGACTGAAGTTGAAGCAGATACATTGGCACGTAATATAACTGATTTGATTAGAAATGAATCCAAAGGAGAATGATAAATGAATTTAAAAGAAGAAATAGAGTCAAGAAAGACATTTGCCATCATTTCACACCCTGATGCTGGTAAAACCACTTTAACTGAAAAATTGTTGTATTTCAGTGGAGCGATTCGTGAAGCTGGGACAGTTAAAGGGAAAAAGACGGGTAAATTTGCAACAAGTGATTGGATGAAGGTAGAACAAGAACGTGGTATCTCAGTTACAAGCTCTGTAATGCAATTTGATTATGATGATTATAAGATAAATATTTTAGATACGCCGGGACATGAAGATTTTTCAGAGGATACGTATCGTACATTAATGGCAGTAGATAGTGCGGTTATGGTTATTGACTGTGCTAAAGGTATAGAACCACAAACATTAAAATTATTTAAAGTTTGTAAAATGCGAGGTATCCCTATTTTTACATTCATCAATAAATTGGATAGAGTAGGGAAAGAGCCATTTGAATTACTTGATGAAATAGAAGAAACACTTAATATTGACACTTATCCAATGAATTGGCCTGTTGGTATGGGACAAAATTTCTTTGGTATTATTGATAGACATTCTAAAACGATTGAACCATTTAGAGATGAAGAAAATTTATTACATTTAAACGAAGATTACGAACTTAAAGAAGAACACGCGATAAAAAATGATAGTGCATTTGAACAAGCAATTGAAGAAATGATGCTTGTCGATGAAGCGGGTGAAGCATTTGATAATGAAGCGTTACTGAACGGTGAATTGACACCTGTTTTCTTTGGGTCGGCATTAGCAAACTTCGGCGTACAAAATTTCTTAAATGCATACGTTGATCATGCGCCAATGCCTAATGCAAGACAAACTAAAGAAGAGGTTGATGTTAGTCCATTCGACACAGATTTTTCTGGGTTTATCTTTAAAATCCAAGCCAATATGGATCCAAAGCATCGTGACAGAATTGCATTTATGCGCGTGGTAAGTGGTGCGTTTGAAAGAGGAATGGATGTAACCTTACAAAGAACTAATAAAAAACAAAAAATAACTCGTTCCACATCATTTATGGCTGATGATAAAGAAACTGTTAATCATGCTGTAGCAGGCGATATTATTGGTTTGTATGATACAGGTAACTATCAAATAGGCGATACTTTAGTTGGTGGTAAGCAGAAATATAGTTTCCAAGAGTTACCACAATTTACTCCAGAAATATTTATGAAGGTTTCTGCCAAAAATGTAATGAAACAAAAGCATTTTCATAAAGGAATTGAACAGCTTGTTCAAGAAGGCGCAATTCAATATTATAAAACGTTGCACACAAATCAAATTATCTTAGGTGCTGTGGGTCAATTACAATTTGAGGTGTTTGAACACCGTATGAATAATGAATATAATGTAGATGTGGTTATGGAACCAGTTGGACGTAAAATTGCGCGTTGGATTGAAAATGAAGAAGATATTAAAGATAATATGAATACGTCTAGATCAATTTTAGTAAAAGATAGATACGACAATTATGTATTCCTATTTGAAAATGAATTTGCAACGCGTTGGTTTGAAGAAAAATTCTCTGATATTAAACTGTATAGCTTATTATAATTAAATGTTTAAACTTATCACTTTTCGGGCACACCGTAGTATATGAAAAATGTTTATATTGCTATGCAGTGTCATAGTATGTATACTGAAAATAACAAATAAATACCTATGACAAAACTGTCAGAGGGGAGTAACTTGAGAATAGTTATTGTATGCATTTAAACTGATAATAACTATTCAACACTTTGTCGTCATTACGAAGATAAGTCTTCCGGTAAAGTGGGCAAAAATATTGCTAAGTGAGACCTTTGCTATTAAATTAGCATAGGTCTCTTTATTTGTATTTAAACTAAAAGGAGTTGTCCACAATGGATCCGAGTTTGATTTTACCTTATTTATGGGTACTTTTAGTACTTGTATTTTTAGAAGGATTATTAGCAGCTGATAATGCAATTGTAATGGCGGTAATGGTTAAACATCTACCACCTAAACAACGTAAAAAAGCACTTTTTTATGGCCTATTAGGTGCATTCATTTTTAGATTTATTGCTTTATTTTTAATAAGTATTATTGCAAACTTCTGGTGGATTCAAGCAGCAGGTGCTGTTTACTTAATCTATATGTCTATTAAAAATTTATGGCAATTTTTCCACCAGTCAAATGAAAAACATCATAAAGAAACAGGAGACGAACATCATTTCGATGAAACAGGCAACGAAAAAGAAGTAGGCCCTAAATCTTTTTGGGGAACAGTATTTAAAGTTGAATTCGCTGATATCGCGTTTGCAATTGATTCGATGCTTGCCGCATTAGCCATAGCCGTTACACTACCAAAAGTTGGCATACATTTTGGTGGTATGGACTTAGGCCAATTTATTGTTATGTTCCTTGGTGGAATGATAGGTGTCATCTTGATGAGATTTGCAGCAACTTGGTTTGTAGAATTGTTGAATAAATATCCAGGACTTGAAGGTGCTGCGTTTGCAATTGTAGGTTGGGTAGGTATTAAACTTGTTATAATGGTACTTGCACATCCTGATATTGGCGTTTTACCAGAAGCATTTCCACATAGTGCTTTATGGCAAACAATCTTCTGGGTAGTATTAGTTGGCTTAGTTTTAATAGGATGGTTAACTTCAGCAATTGGCAACAAGAAAAAAGGTAACCAAAAATAATTTGATTGATACGCTAGAACCTTTGCTTAATAATAATTTAAGTGGAGGTTCTTTTTATTTTAATTTTTATTAGGACATTGCAGTTTTATAGTTAAAATATTAAACTTTAGATTATAAACGAATTTAAAATGATGATGATATATAGTATTAAAATAACTTAAATTTTACAGATAAAGAATGAGTTAAAGAAACTATAGGAGTGGTCTTCTAGTGGATAACAATAAAAAACAAGTCATACCACGCAGTCAATATCGACGTAAAAGACGTGAATACTTTCATAACGAAGAGCGAGAAGAGCGCATAAGACGTGAGAAAATAGAGAAGGAAAATCAAGCTAAAAGAGAACAACATCAAACTAAAGTCAATGAGGAACGTGTTAAAGATAATTTGAGAAAAGCAAGAATAGAGAAACTGACACAAGAAGAAATACATCAACAACGTGATGATAAAAGTTATAAACAAAAAACTTTAAATCAAAATAATCAAATCAATAAATCAAAAGACGACGATAATAAAATTGGAGAAGAAAGTTTACATGATGTTCGAGTTTTAAGTGACACCTCCACGTTACCGCATCAAAGTAAGTCAAAACAGTTGAATGATAATCAATCAAAGGAAAATCAATATCATAATAAAGTAATTGAATCCTCAGAAAATAAGTCAATAAAAGAGCATGATAATACTTCTGGAAACGAAAGTAAACAACATACTAAATTGACTTCAAAGGACTCCATGTTAGGTGTAAATTCTAATCATACAGAGCAAGATTCAAGAGGTACACAACCATATTCTTCAAAACATAGCTATTCACAATCAGAAGATAAAGACAAAGATAATACTCAACAAGCGCAATTTCTTAAAAAAGAAGACAAACAACGTAACAGAGCCGAAAATATAAAAAAAGTTAATGAATTTAAACAATTGGTAATAGCTTTCTTTAAAGAACACTGGCCTAAAATGTTAATTATTATCGGTATTATAGTATTACTTTTAATATTAAATGCCATATTCACTACAGTTAATAAAAATGATCATACAAATGATAGTGCATTTAACGGTACAGCTAAAGATGAAACAACAGCGATGAAAATTGCTGAAAACTCTGTTAAGTCGGTTGTAACTGTCGAGAATGATTTGTCTAATGACACGACTGTGTCTGATAACAAAAATGAATCTGATAATGAGATAGGATCAGGTGTCGTCTACAAAAAAGTGGGCGACTCTATTTATATTTTTACTAATGCACACGTCGTTGGTAATCAAGAAAAACAAAAAGTAACATATGGTAATGATAAATCTGTGACAGGTAAGGTGATTGGTAAAGATAAATGGTCTGATTTAGCAGTTGTAAAAGCTAAAGTTGCTGACGAAAATATTAAACCAATGACAATGGGGGATTCTAATAATATTAAATTGGCTGAACCTATTTTAGTTATAGGCAATCCTCTAGGCACAGACTTTAAAGGAAGTGTTTCTCAAGGTATTGTGTCTGGACTCAATCGTCATGTACCTGTGGACATTGATAAAAATGATAATTATGATGCTTTGATGAAAGCTTTTCAAATTGATGCGCCTGTGAACCCAGGAAATTCAGGTGGTGCTGTGGTCGATAGAGATGGTAGACTCATAGGTATAGTTTCTTTAAAAATTGATATGCATAATGTAGAAGGAATGGCTTTTGCGATACCTATTAATGATGTACGTAAGATTGCGAAAGAATTAGAGCATAAAGGTAAAGTGAACTATCCAAATACTGAAATCAAAATCAAAAATGTTGGTGACCTTGACGATTCTGAACGTAATGCAATCAACTTACCAGCTAAAGTGAATCATGGTGTATTAATCGGTGAAGTGAAAGAAAATGGTTTAGGAGACAAAGCAGGTTTAAAAAAAGGTGATGTAATAGTAGAATTAGATGGTAAGAAGATTGAAGATAACTTACGATATAGACAAGTCATATTTAGTCATTATGATGATCAGAAAACAATTACTGCTAAAATTTATCGAAATGGTGCGGAGAAAAATATTAAAATCAAATTGAAATAAATGTTGAGGTGAAAATCATGTCAGTTTTAAGTCAGCTGCTTAAAAAATCTAGCCCTCAACAAGGGATTATACTCTATTATCTATTTGCAATCGTCGTTGCATTTTTATTATTAAATTTACCATATGTTCATAAACAAGGGGTTGAGGTTAATCCAATTGATACACTTTTTGTAGCTGTATCAGGTATTAGTGTTACAGGATTATCACCAATTACTATAGTCGACACATACTCAACCTTTGGTCAAATTATCATACTTATTATTTTGAACATCGGTGGTATAGGTGTTATGGCTATTGGAACCATGCTTTGGGTTGTTTTAGGCAAACATATTGGAATTAGAGAGCGACAACTCATTATGTTAGATAATAATAGAGATACTATGAGTGGAACGGTTAAACTGATTTTAGAAATTGTAAGAACAATTTTTATTATTGAGTTTATAGGTGCACTCTTACTCGCGTTCTATTTTTATCGGGATAATCCTGATTTAAAAAACGCATTAATGCAAGGCATTTTTGTGTCAGTATCTGCTACGACTAACGGTGGCCTTGACATTACTGGTGAATCTTTAGTTCCCTATGCAAAAGACTATTTTGTACAAACAATAGTAATGTTCTTAATTGTGTTAGGATCTATAGGCTTTCCAGTTTTGTTGGAGTTAAAAGCATATATAAAGAATCGAGTAACTAATTTTAGGTTCTCATTATTCACAAAAATAACGACAACAACGTACTTATTCTTATTTTTATTCGGCGTTATTGTTGTATTAATATTAGAACATAGCAATGCATTTAAAGGATTGAGTTGGCATCAATCATTATTTTATGCATTGTTCCAATCATCAACGACGAGAAGTGCAGGCTTGCAAACGATAGATGTGTCACATTTCAGCGACGCAACAAATATTGTAATGGGATTATTGATGTTTATAGGATCATCTCCCAGTTCTGTAGGAGGAGGAATCAGAACAACAACATTTGCTATTTTAATTTTGTTTGTTATTAATTTTAATAATACTGGTGATAAAACAGGTATTAAAATTTTTAACAGAGAAGTACATATTATGGATGTACAAAGATCATTTGCCGTATTTACTATGGCGTCATTAATTACATTTATTAGCATGATTATTATATCTGCCACTGAACAAGGCAAGTTGTCCTTTCTACAAATTTTCTTTGAAGTAATGTCTGCGTTTGGTACATGTGGTCTAAGCTTAGGTGTGACAAGCGATGTCAACGACATTACCAAGGTTGTATTAATGATATTAATGTTTATAGGTCGTGTAGGCCTTATTTCATTCATTATTATGTTAGCTGGACGTAAAGAACCCGAAAAATATAGCTATCCTAAAGAACGTATACAAATTGGATAGTCAATACACTATTAGCAAAGACATACGTGCACCTTTGCTAATAGTTTTTTTATTTAGAATGATATCAATGCGATAATAGTTTTATAACATTTAATGAATGGTACATGTTACACTAAATTTAAGGAGAGGAGTGGCTCTATGGAAAAAAATGAAAATAAAATAGTTGATGTGATTGCAACTTCTGATATGCATAGTCACTTCTTAAATGGTGATTATGGCTCAAACATTTATCGGGCTGGTACTTATGTTAATGAAGCTCGAAAAAATAATGAAAATGTCATATTACTAGATAGTGGGGGAAGTTTGGCGGGATCACTTGCAGCATTTTATTACGCCGTTGTAGCACCATATAAACGTCATCCTATGATTAAGTTGATGAATGCAATGCAGTATGATGCTAGTGGAATTAGCCCTAATGAATTTAAATTTGGATTATCTTTTTTGACACGTTCAGTTGCACTTTCAAGGTTTCCTTGGTTATCAGCAAATATAGAGTATACTGTTACTAGAGAGCCATATTTTTCTACGCCTTATACAATCAAAATGTATTCAGATTTGAAAATTGCTATCGTAGGTTTAACATCAGATGGATTAATGAAGAACGAGTACGCAGAAATGGAAGAAGATGTCTGTATTGAGAAGACTTTGGTTTCAGCTAAACGTTGGATTAGATACATACATGAAGTTGAAGAACCAGACTTCCTTATTGTTATTTATCATGGTGGGTTAAATAAAATAAGTAGTACCAATAAAAGAAATGAAAAAAATGCAAATGAAGCTGAAAAAATTATGGAAGAACTTGGTGTTATTGATGTAATTATTACCGCTCATCAACATCAAACAGTCGTTGGAAAAGATCATGGAACTATATATGTTCAAGCAGGTCAAAATGCTGAGGAATTAGTACATCTTTCAATTAAATTTAAGAAACGTACAACTTCTTATGAGATTGAGCACATCGACTCAAAAGTTATTGACTTAAATGATTACCATGAAGATGAGCAATTATTAAAAGAAACATATTATGATCGTAAGGCAGTCAAACACTGGGCAAATTCAGTAGTTTCATACAAAAACAATGGCTTAACAGTTCAATGTATTGAAGATATTATTTGTAAGCCGCATCCTTTTACTCAATTATTACATGATGCAATTCGATTAGCCTATAATTATGATATTTCTTGTGTGCATATACCTAAGAATGGTGAAGAAGGGTTAAAAGGAACTATAAGAAATAGAGATATATACGATGCATATCCTCATCCAGATAAACCTATAGATATCACTGTCAAAGGTAAAAATATCAAAGATATACTTGAATATAGTTATGCGCATATTGATTTTAATAAGCGACAATTAAGTATGACAATGATAGATGAAACGTTATTTACAGTTTGGCAAGGGTTTGATTATTGTATAGACATGTCACAATCACCGTTTAATAGAGTGAAATTGAATGGTCTAAATGAAGAAGATTCGTATAGAATAACAATGACTGATTATTGTTATAGAAACTACAAAATGTATTTACAAGAAGCTATCGTTCACGACACATATTCGGAAACGATGGGTGGATTGATTAGAAAAAATTTAAAATGTGACATGTATTCTGTGAAATTAAATCATAATTTTAAAGTTTATTAATCTTCCTCGTACTATTTATAACGGTGTATGTGTAACTTTTTCTTTAATTAATTTAAAAAAGCATTTCTTAGCTCAAATTCATGAGTCTAAGAAATGCTTTTTTTATCCGTGGAATATCAATAATAAAATGATAGCCACAATTTGACCAATTGTAGTCGTAGCAATACGTCTCGTATATTCATAGCTAAGAGATAGAATGAATTGAGCTACAAAAATAAAGAATACAATCCACCAATTATCTAAGTATATAAATAATGAACTTGAACATATTGCAACAATTAAAATGCTAGCCCATTTCGGTAAGTTATATTTTATTAATTCCTTTTGTAAAACAGTTCTCATATATAGTTCATGACAAGGTATCACAAATAATAAAGTAACGAGCATTTGCCATTTAAAGTAGACACCCGTTCGTGATAATTCTTTGATTAAAGATGCGTATGATAATTCTGATGAAATAAGTGAAAAAATTAATTGTATAATAATAAGTGCGACACTCGTTATTATACCCATGCCTATGGAAGTTAATAATCGTTTAGATGCAATGTCTCTTTGGTAAAAAACATAACTTATTCCAGCTATTAACATAATGCCAGTATATAAATACCAGTATTCTTGATGTTCTCCCCACATCACAAATAATATTGCGTGAAAGATGATGAAGCTTATAACAAACCAAATCAAAGCTTTAGAAACATTTTTCATTTTAATTAACCTTCTTGATCAACGATTTTGTATCGCTTATGATTGATAACTGTCTTTTCCGGTAAATCTAATTCATTAAAATTATCCATAATAGTTAAATCTACAATAACAGAGTTATCATTAATCTTCTCGACACGGCCTCTTAAACCGTCATAAAATTCTACTATATTACCTACTTCTGCAACAGTCATTACGAGTCCTCCCTTAAATCATAGCTAGATTATATTGTACTAAAATTTACTTGACAAATAAACTAATTTCTATGAAAAAGAAGTGAACTCAAAGAAAATTATAAAATGTCATTCATAAATGAGTAAAAGAGTGGAAATTTTTCTATAAATGATTCATAACTAGGGTAAGGGCATATAGAGAGACTTATTTAAGGAGAGAATGTTATGAAATTTATTAGCAACAATAATATTAATGATCCTTCCCTCAATTTAGCAATGGAAGAGTATGTTCTTAAAAATTTACCTTCTGAAGAAAGTTATTTTTTATTTTATATTAACAGACCGTCAATTATTGTTGGAAAGAATCAGAATACAATTGAAGAAGTTAACCAAGCGTATATTGATAAACATCAAATTGATGTAGTAAGACGTATTTCTGGTGGTGGGGCTGTTTATCATGATACTGGAAACTTAAATTTTAGCTTTATCACAGATGATGATGGTCATAGCTTTCATAATTTTAAAAAGTTTACAATGCCCATTGTACAGGCCTTACAATCAATGGGAGTTAATGCTGAAATGACTGGACGGAATGATATACAAGTAGGGCAAGCTAAAATATCTGGAAATGCTATGGTTAAAGTAAAAAATAGAATGTTTAGTCATGGTACATTAATGCTGAATTGTGATTTAAGTGAAGTTCAAAATGCATTAAAAGTGAATCCAGCTAAAATTAAATCTAAAGGCGTTAAATCTGTTAGAAAAAGAGTTGCCAATATTGAGGAATTTCTTGAGCAGCCTATAGATATAGAAGAATTCAAACAAATTATTCTTAAAACTATTTTTGGTGAAAATGAAGTTGAAGAATATATACTAACAGAAGAAGATTGGAAAAATATTAAGCAATTAAGTAATGAAAAGTATCGTACGTGGGAATGGAACTATGGTAGCAATCCAAAATATAATATTGAGCGTGAAGAGAAATTTGAAAAAGGTTTTATTCAAATAAAATTAGATGTAAAAAAAGGAAGAATTGAACGGGCAAAACTATTTGGAGATTTCTTCGGCGAAGGTGATGTAACCGAACTTGAACATGCGTTAGTAGGTTGCTTACATGATTTTGAACATATAGAAGAGGCACTTCAAAATTATGATTTCTATCACTACTTTGGGGATATAGATAAGTATGAAATTATAAGATTGATGTCCTAAGTATGATAAAAAGGTCTATTCTCAACTTGTTTTAAAGTAGGGAATAGACCTTTTATGATGAGTGACTCGAGTCTAATTTATTCACTTAAAAATGCCTCCAATTGTTTAAATTCGTTAGTATATTGAATAAAATCGTTCTCGTTTTTATTGATGAGCGCTTCGTCAATTAAGAGTTTAAGTTTAGCTTTTCTTGCATTTCTGAGTGCTTCTTCAATGACGAGTTCAACGCCTAAATCGTTCACTGTCATTACAAAATCTTCTAATGTAGTGTACTTGACCTCAGTATTGTGATTCATAAAGACCACGACCTTTCAATTATTTAATATACATGTATTATACTGATTTTAAATTTTGAAATCAATGAATATTCTGACATTTTAAAAGAAATATGTGTAAAAAGAAAATAAAAGTAGAACTTGAATTTATTTTAAGCTTGGATAAAATATTATTAGGTTATAATTTTTTAGTTTTAATAACCATCTAAGTAATCGAATAAAGTGAGGTTTTTTAATGACACATTTACCCGAAACGATTTATGTTATACGAAAAGGTGATATGGTAATACGACCTAAATATGATGAATATCAGCAGACAAATGGTACTGAAATTATCAGATTTGATCAAACTCGCAAAGAAAGTCCATTTAAAGTACAGAGAATTATCGAAAGATCATGTAAATTTTATGGTAATAATTATATTAGTAAAAAAGCAGAAACGAATCGTATTACTGGAATCTCTAGTAAACCACCTATTTTACTTACGCCTCTTTTTCCTACTTACTTTTTTCCAACTCACTCAGACCGTCAAGAAGAAAATATATGGATTAATATGCATTATATTGAAAATGTTAAAGAACTTAAAAATCGTAAGAGTAAAATAATTTTTGCGAATGGTGATTCGTTAACGCTCAATGTATCATTTCATAGCTTGTGGCATCAATATACGAATGCAATCATCTATTATTACATGGTAGATAAGCAATCACGAATGAAATCTAACAACCCTGAACAACCCATTGACTATAATCAGTCCTCTCTAAATATTTTCGAGGCGCTTTCACGTTACTCCCTTTTTGAAGAAAATTAGCTTTTTTCCCAAACTATTGATTTTAAAAATTGATGACAGTGTTTCAATTTAAAATATGCGGGACGTTAATATTAAATAAGTGTAAATGTTCCGTATATTTTTTTAATATAACTCTTGAAAAATTCAACAAGATTGATATAATAATACTTGTGCTTGATAGAGATAGATTACTTAATTATTTATCCGCAGTAGCTCAGTGGTAGAGCTATCGGCTGTTAACCGATCGGTCGTAGGTTCGAATCCTACCTGCGGAGCCATATGGAAACGTACTCAAGTTGGCTGAAGAGGCGCCCCTGCTAAGGGTGTAGGTCGCGAGAGCGGCGCGAGGGTTCGAATCCCTCCGTTTCCGTTAAATAGAAACAATCAGTAAATTATTGTTTTACTGAATTACGCTAGAACGTTGATATATCAACGTTCTTTTTTATTTTGTTGAAAATCTGTAAAAGTCTGTTTTAAATTAAAATGTCAACGAGACCGACAATATTTGAAATTTCACTTAAAGTTGTCGACTTAGTTGTCGGCTTATTCATCCAATCCTTAGAACGACGTTAGTTTAAAGTCTAAACTTTCATCTTCTTTATCTTTTAATTCTTCTAATAAGTGACTATATACACGCCATGTAATTTCTATATTCGAGTGTCCTAATCTTTTCCGTAAGGATGCTTATAATGATTTAAATCCATTATAAGCGTTATTTTTTCTCTTTTTGTAATTGCATTATCTAAATATTTTATCTGAAATACCAAAAAGTGAAGATTGTAAAGATTGGAACGATGTATTAGTGGAGAATCATTTTAATAATAAAGTAAGACTTCAAACTAAAGACTATTCAAATGTAATTGTTTTTGAGAAAAATGAATATGCAGAATCATCTAAGTCTAAAAAGAATAAAATATTCATAAATAACGCAATTATAAATTGCATTATATTATAAAAAAGTTATAATATAATTAGTCATCGATTATTGCGTGACTATAAAAGAATACGATAGAACACAGTAGCCTTTTCGTTGGGTGAGCGGAGGCTTTAAATAATTAATACTCTATCCCCAACAGCTAGATTTAATATCTAGCTGTTTTTTTAATTGATTTTTAATTGAGGTAGTAAGAAATGAAAATCTACATTATAGATAATAATTTTTTTGAAAGAAAGTTTAAGAACTTATTAAATAAGAAAACAAAACAGATTCTATATAATTATTAAAATTGCTCTGGCCACAGACCTTATTATTATAATTTAAAATATAACGGTCACAATGTGTTCATTTCTTTTATATCTAATGCTAAATCTACTCCAAAAAATACAAATTAAAAATTCAAAAGTTCCAAAATAATAAAGTTGCACTAGCTATAGATTTAAGTAAATCACTTATTATTGGTGAAAATCAATTAGAATTTTCAACAATGAAAACCGTTGATAATCTATTTGAATTTATTAAAAAGAATAAATCATCACTAGAATTTAAGTTTTATAAAAATTTCAAAGATTATGTATATCAACAAGCAATAGATAATACTGAAAGTTTCTCCACACTGCAATATTTTCATCAAGATTTAAATCTTGATGAAAATATTATGAGCAAAAGGAAATCTGTTTTAATAAATAAACTAGAAAAAAATGGGGAGAGTAAGTTTTTTTAAAACTAGCTAGTACTGTCGAAAACACTGAGAAAGTCACAAAACTATATAACTATAAATCTCTTTTGAAAATAGACGGTCGTTTAGACCCAAAAAAGTAATTTTGATAATCCTAAACTAATATTGAATACTAAAGTTAATAATAAAAGTTTGAATCAATATTTAATATTTTAATAAATTAAGAATGATGGAAATAAGAAAACGAACCAAAGATGTAGTTCGATAAGTTGAGCAATTGGCATGTGCATCACAATACTAAAAGAATATTTTTGGCAACGGACAATATAAAAAAACGGAATTGCTAATCAATTCCGTTTCTAATATTTCTATTTGTGATTGTTTTTATTTCTATCGTTAGAATTTTTGGAAATAAGGTTTCGTATCATTTTGACAATATAACCGGAAACTAAAATTCTAATAACTCTCTTAATAATATTCTGCATGTTAACTCCCCTTATATTTTGTTTGATATCTTATACCCAGTTTATGTAGGAGCTAAAAGTAAAATTTGTTTTTTTGGAAAATATGAAGAAATATTTTTAGATATTATTTTTTATCAAAGGTTATGTAGCCGTATTCATCTGCTTTTTTAGTAAAAATAACAATGATAGCGTGAATGATTGCGACAACACTTGGAATGCCAGTCCAGAAAAAGACGAGATGTAGAATACCTTGTCCAACTTGGTCGGCATAAAATTTATGCACGCCCAGACCACCTAAAATCAATGCTACTATAATATAAATTGTTTTGTTAACTTTCATTATGTCTACCTCCGTATGGTTATTTTAGTTTTTAGTCTTATATTTATTTTTACAGATAATTATTTAGTTTATCAAAGTAAAAGTATTAAAGAAGATGTTATGATATAAAGTGAAGGTTTAAATTTATAGTGATTGTTTAATTTTAAGATGTCAACATTATGTCGTATTTATTTTTTATTTAGAAATTGAGTATAAACTTAGTTATCAATATCTAAAAGGGGAGTCAAATGTGATTAGAAAAGCGAAAACGAGTGATAATCGACAGATTGCAGAGTTATGTTACCTTATTTGGAGAGATATGGAATTAGATATTACCAAGGAAATAACTAAAGATCGTATTATTGAAGCGATAGAATTAAGTATTGTGAATGTGAGATATCGGTCGTTTTATGAGCATATTTGGGTATATGAGAAAGACGGGGTTGTTGCTGGATGTGTAATTGCGTATCCTGGGAAAGAGGAAATGGATTTTGAACAACAATGGCTTAAGTTACCACTTGAAGAAGATATCCTTCAATTAGGTACACCGTTACCTGAAAAAGAATCATACGATGATGAAATATATATAGAAGCAGTAGTAACGACTCCAAAATATCGAGGACAAGGTATTGCAACACAACTTTTAAAGTATGTAATTTCCACTCATGCACATGAAAAATGGGGATTGAATTGTGATTATGATAATAATAAAGCACGCCATCTATATCACAAATTAGGGTTTAAAGAGGATGCGACAATTCGTTTATATGGCCATCAATATTTTCATATGACATTGAATAATAAGTAACATCACATCATAATGAAAGGTGTGTGATGTATATAAATGAATAAACATCAATTTTGTTTACAGATTGAATTTTTATAAATGGTTTCAGTGGGTCATAAGTTATAAGCGCGTTGTCTAAACATACTCCGAACCCCAACTTGCTTTGTCTGTAGAATTTCTGTTTGAAATTCTCTATGTTGGGGCCCCGAACCCAAACTAGTCTTGTCTATAGAATTTCTGTTTGAAATTCTGGGTTTAGACAATTGTTGAAATAACTTGATAGAAGTATGTTTTTAAATTTAATTGTTGTCTGTCTTTGCAATAAAAAAGCCTAGGGCATTATTAATGTCCCAGACTCATTCGTGTAAAAGTTTAGATTGCACCTAAAAGTGCACTAATATAGATTCCTAATGCATACAATAAACCAAAGAATGTATTCGTTTTACCTGTCGCAGCCATCGCAGGCATCATAGTTTCAGGCGTATCATTTTTATTAAAACGTCTCACCGCTTTAATAGGCATTGGGAATGATAATAAGACTAACAAGTAAAATAATGATCCCGCAGGTTTAAAAAAGGCTGTAATGATGACAATGATGTATGCGATGGCATACATTATTGCCATAAAAATAACTGAAGCACGTTTACCTAAAAGTATAGGCAAAGTTTTTCTACCGCTAGCCTTGTCTTTAATACGGTCACGAATATTGTTACCCATATTGATTAAACCAATTGTGATGACTATTGGAATACTTAACCAAACGGCATATCCTTGAACATTACCGGTTTGTATGAAAAATGAAAGTAGTATGATAATCATACCCATAAATAATCCTGAAAATAGTTCACCAAAAGGTGTCCATGAAATTGGAATAGGGCCACCGGTATATAGATAGCCAATTGCCATACAAACAATGCCTACTGGAATAATCCAGAATGAGCTTTGTATTGCTAAAAAGATACCTAAAAGTGCTGCAATGATGTAAAAAGCAATTGCTAAATTCATTACTTGTTTTGGACTCATACCATTACGTACAATAGCACCACCAATACCCACAGAGGTATGATCATCAAGACCTTTTTTAAAGTCATAGTATTCATTAAACATGTTTGTTGCAGCTTGAATTAACAAACATGCAACTAACATAGCTAAGAAAAGACTAAATTTTAGATGGTCTTCGCTACCGAGTAAATATATTTTAGCTGCTGCAGTACCAACGAGTACAGGGACAACAGCGGCTGTTAAAGTATGAGGTCTCATCAATTGCCAGTACTTCTTAACAGTGGAATATTGTTGATATTGATCTGACATGATATGCACAACCTCTTATTTATATAGTTTTATCACCAACATTTTAAATGAAACACCAGTAAAGGTCAATCAACGTGAAAAATTGCATGTTTTGTTTAAGCATTAATAACTACATAAAAGATTAAAAATGATACAATGTAATAATGAGTAAAATTCGGAGGAGAAAGAAGTGAAAAAAATGGATGTGAATGTAGACGAACAGGCAATCCTCGATAAGTTATATGAAAGTACAAAAGATTGGGTTTCAGTTGAAGTTGAATTAAATAAAACTATGAAACCTAGTGTGTTGTTTCATTTAACTGAAAAAGATGCTGGGGACCGTTTTTACATGCGCTTAAATGATAATTATTCTTCGTATTTTGGATATCATGCTATTCATAGGTTTAAAAACGACTTTGAGAATAAGCAATCCATTTTTAAGGACTGGGAAAAATTAAAAAATAATATTGAACTCATTCATCCACATAATAGATATCATCATCTTAGATTGTGTGGCGGTTTTCAATTTTCGAGTCACAAATCAGATGATGAATGGAGAGAATATGGTTTAAACCATTTTGTTTTACCTAAAGTATTAATTTCTAATGAAGGTACGCGTACTTATCTAACTTATACAACAGAGCGACAAGATTTCGATTTACAAGCATTTAAAACTTTAGTGGCACATTTTGAACAAACAACCATGGATAATCCAGAGGAAACACTTGGAGATGTGACGCGTATGGAAGATATTTATAAGGATGATTGGCGTGAGCTTGTAAAAGAAGCGATTGATACGATTGACGACAATAAAAAAATCGTTCTCGCGCGTCGTCGTTTAGTTAAATTTGATAAAAAAATCAATATTCCATATGTTTTAAACCGGGCTCTTGAAAATGAAAAAAATAGTTATATATTTTTATTAGAAGCTAATCAGTCAATATTCTTTTCTCAAACGCCTGAGCAATTAATCAAAGTTGAAGATGGTGTTTTATCTACAAAAGCTGTAGCAGGTACCATTAAACGTACACATAATGAGCAAATAGATAATAAGAATATAGAGGCATTTCTTAAAGATAAGAAAAATTTAGGAGAACATCGTTTTGTTGTTGAGAGCATCTTAAATGATATTGAGCCTTTTGTACAGGATGTAGAGTACAATGAAACGCCTAATATTTTAAAAAATGATCATATGTATCATTTATATACGGAAATCAAAGCTAATTTAAATGACGAATCATACATTGGTTTAATCGATCGTTTACATCCTACACCTGCGTTAGGTGGCTACCCTAAAGAAGAAGCGCTTGATTTTATTGAGAATAAAGAGTTTGGTACTCGAGGTTTATATGGCGCGCCGGTGGGCTATATTGATGTTTATGATGATTGTGAATTCATTGTTGCTATACGTTCTATGCTAATTAAAGAGCAACAAGCGACTTTATACGCTGGATGCGGCATTGTTAAAAATTCGGATCCTGATAGTGAAGTTGCTGAAACTGCAGTTAAATTCTCACCAATGATGAACGCCTTAGGAGTAGATAATAATGATGAATCATAGCGTAGCTTTAACTGAACAAGTATTTTCATTTGCTTCAGAGCTTTATGCTTATGGTGTAAGAGAAGTAGTAATTAGTCCAGGTTCACGTTCAACACCATTAGCACTTGCTTTCGAAGCACATCCAAGTATTAAAACGTGGATTCACCCTGATGAGCGAAGTGCTGCATTTTTTGCTTTAGGTCTTATTAAAGGTAGCGAAAAACCTGTAGCAATTCTTTGTACATCTGGAACAGCTGCTGCGAACTACACGCCCGCTATAGCTGAAAGTCAAATTAGTCGTTTGCCACTCGTTGTTTTAACGAGCGACAGACCGCATGAACTGCGCAGTGTGGGTGCACCTCAAGCAATTAATCAGGTAAATATGTTTAGTAATTATGTGAACTTTCAATTTGATTTGCCGATTGCTGATGGAAGTGAACATACAATTGATACAATTAATTATCAAATGCAAATTGCAAGTCAATATTTATATGGACCACACCGAGGACCGATTCATTTTAATTTACCATTTAGAGAACCACTAACACCAGATTTAGATCGTGTCGATTTATTAACATCTGTAACTAAAACGTTACCTCATTATCAGAAATCGATTTCGGTAGATGATATAAAAGACATATTACAAGAAAAAAATGGTCTTATCATTGTCGGAGATATGCAACACCAAGCCATTGATCAAATATTAACGTATTCAACTATATATGATCTGCCAATCTTAGCAGATCCCCTTAGTCAGCTTCGTAAGGAGAAACATCCTAATGTTATAACCACTTATGATTTATTGTATCGAGCTGGTTTAAATTTAGAAGTAGATTATGTCATACGTGTAGGTAAGCCAGTTATTTCTAAAAAATTAAATCAATGGTTGAAGAAAACCGATGCGTATCAAATTATTGTGCAGAATAATGATCAAATTGATGTATTTCCAACACCTCCTCATATATCTTATGAGATTTCAGCAAATGATTTTTTCCGTTCATTAATGGAAGAACCGCTTGTTGAACGAAAAAAATGGTTACAGCAATGGCAATCACTTGAACAACAAGCACGCATTGAGATAAGTGATTACTTAAAGCATGCGACAGATGAAGCGGCATATGTGGGGAGTTTAATTCAAAAACTTACAAAAGAAGATACATTATTTGTCGGAAATAGTATGCCAATTAGAGATGTCGATAATTTACTGTTTGATAGTGAGGCATCTGTATACGCTAATCGGGGTGCCAATGGAATTGACGGAGTAGTTTCAACTGCGCTAGGTATGGCGGCACATAAGAATGTGACGTTGCTTATTGGTGATTTATCTTTTTATCATGACATGAACGGTTTATTAATGGCCAAATTAAATGAACTTCATATTAACATTGTATTAGTTAACAACGATGGGGGAGGTATCTTTTCATATTTACCTCAAAAACGATCGGCTACAAAATATTTTGAGCGATTATTTGGAACACCAACAGGCTTAAACTTTGAATATACTGCACTGTTATATGATTTTACATTTAAGCGTTTTGATAATTTGACTGACTTTAAATATGCTGAATTATCCAAAATGGGTTCTCACATGTATGAAGTTATGACCAATAGAGACGAAAATTTACATCAACATCAATATTTATATCAGAAATTGAGTGAGATTGTTAATGTTACATTATAATTTTTATGAATCTAAGAACCAAAGTAAGCAACTATTGGTGATGTTGCATGGTTTCATAAGTGATGCTACTACTTATCATTCACATATAGAACGCCTCATAGAACATACGAACGTACTAACAATTGACTTACCTGGCCATGGCTTAGATACCTCAAGTATGGATGATGTGTGGGATTTCCCGTTTATTACACGTCAACTTGATGAGGTTTTAATACAATATCAAACATATGATGTGTTTCTTCTAGGTTACTCTATGGGTGGCCGGGTAGCGCTTTATTATGCCATACATGGTAATGAAACGCTATCAGGGTTGCTCTTAGAGAGTACTTCAGCAGGTATTCAAGATGAGACGGATAAAGTGGAACGTGCCCAAGTGGATGCTGCACGTGCGAAAGTACTTGAAATTGCTGGTTTAGATATTTTTGTGAATGATTGGGAAAAGTTGCCACTTTTTCGTTCGCAGTATAATCTAGCTCCTGAGATACGCCAAAGTATTCGCAATAATCGCATGAATCAAGATGCTCATAGATTGGCCAAAGCACTTCGTGATTATGGTACAGGTCATATGCCTAATTTATGGCCACATCTATCATCGATACGCATTCCTACTTTAATTATAGTAGGAGAAAAAGATAAAAAGTTTGTTCAAATAGGACAACAATTAGAGAATCACTTACAAGATAGTCATAAAGTTCAAATTTCTAATGTCGGACATACAATTCATGTGGAAGATAGCACGGAATTTGATACAATAATATTAGGTTTTTTAAAGGAGGAGCAAAATGACTAGACAGTGGGAAACACTTAGAGAATATGATGAAATTAAATATGAATTTTTCGAAGGGATTGCCAAAGTAACGATTAATCGTCCAGAAGTAAGAAATGCATTTACTCCTAAAACAGTTGCTGAAATGATTGATGCATTTTCACGTGCGCGTGATGACCAAAATGTATCAGTAATTGTATTAACTGGTGAAGGGGACAAAGCATTTTGTTCAGGTGGAGATCAAAAAAAACGTGGACACGGTGGTTACGTAGGTGAAGATGATATTCCTCGTTTAAATGTATTAGATTTACAACGTTTAATTCGTGTGATTCCTAAACCAGTAATAGCAATGGTTAGAGGCTATGCAATTGGTGGAGGAAATGTACTTAATGTTGTTTGTGATTTAACAATCGCTGCAGACAATGCTATTTTTGGGCAAACTGGACCAAAAGTAGGCTCATTTGATGCTGGGTACGGTTCTGGCTACCTAGCTCGTATAGTTGGCCATAAAAAAGCAAGAGAAATCTGGTACTTATGCCGTCAATACAATGCACAGGAAGCTTTGGATATGGGATTAGTGAATACTGTAGTTCCATTAGAACAAGTTGAAGACGAAACAGTTAAATGGTGTAAAGACATCATGCAACATTCACCAACTGCTTTACGTTTCTTAAAAGCAGCAATGAATGCTGATACTGATGGTTTAGCTGGTTTACAACAAATGGCTGGAGATGCGACTTTACTTTACTATACTACTGATGAAGCGAAAGAAGGACGTGATGCGTTTAAAGAAAAACGTAATCCTGATTTTGACCAATTCCCTAAATTCCCATAAGCAATAGTTGAATAATAGACTGGTTTTGAAAATGCATATTATAATTACAATTCCAATCTAGTTAATGAATAGCAATTATTTAAAATCGCCTAAGATACGAATTGTGTCTTAGGCGATTTTATTATTTCATTGGAATTAATAAGTATAAGTAACAATTAGCAACATTGGTAGATATAAGTAATCACCAATGTTAAAAATGAAAATGTACTATTTAAAGTGAATGCTCTCGATTTGCAAGTGTAAATCTCAGATTAGCGCACACACTTGACACATTTAAACCTATTGTTATGTGGGCTTGTTACACTCATAAATTTCACTTCAGAAATAAACGTTTTCCAGACTATTTATTTAGTTGGAGTGGTCATTTGATCTGGATAATGTTGCCGTAAATAATTTTCTAATCGATGCATTCCTTTTTTTAATGTTTCCATATCATAAGCATATGAAATTCGAATATACCCTTTGCCAATATCGGTAAAGGAGGAACCAGGAACCATAGCTAAGTGTGCTTTCTCCAACACATCAACACAAAATTCAAAATCATTTTCCGTGAATCTTTTAATGCTAGGGAAGATGTAAAATGCACCTTCAGGTTGAGCAGTTAATTCGAAGCCTAATGATTCTAATTTTTCTTTCAGGTAATTACGACGTTCGATATAATCACGATTCATGTATAGGGGGGCATTTATCCCTTCATTTAAAGCGGTAGTACAAGCAATTTGAGCTGGTACATTTGCACAAATACAATTGTAAGCGTGCATAAAGGTTAATTTTTCAATTAAATATTCAGGACCAAGTAAAAAGCCGATTCGAATACCTGTTGCAGAATGGGACTTACTCAAACCACCTATCAGTAATAATTGATCACGAATTTCTGGAAATTCAGCAAAAGATGTATGTTGTCCTTTAAACGTATTTTCAGCATAAATCTCATCACTGATTATAAAAATTTGTTTGTTTACAAGTGTGTCTACTATATTTTTGACCTCAGAGCGTTCGAGTATTACGCCTGTTGGGTTGGTAGGGTAATTGAGAAGTATCGCTTTAGTTTTATGCGTTAGATGCGACTCAATCAGTTCAGGTGTTACTTTAAAATCTGATTGTGTAGTATCTATATATACTGGATTTCCACCTAGAGTTTCAACTAATGGGATATAACCAGCGTATATCGGTCCTGGAATAAGGATATCATCGCCAGGTTCAATAATGCTTCTTAACGATGTATCTAATGCTTCACTCGCACCATTAGTAACGATGATTTCTTCCTCACTATAAAAGAAATCATATTTTCGTTTAAAATATTGGCTAATAGCTTGTCGTGTTTCAAATAAACCTTTGTTATGAGAATAACTTGTTTTATCGTTTTTGATTGCTTTGATATAAGCATTTTTGACCACATCTGGCATAGGAAAATCGGGTTGTCCAATTGTTAAATTAACACAATCGTCAATCGCTTTAATTCTATTAGAAAATTGACGAATACTAGGGGCTCTTAAAAATTTTGAACTTGAATTTAATGATAATTTCATTTGCTAAAACCTCTCTATATAAAAATACCAAAATGTAGTATTTAAATTGTTTAAATAGTCTCATAATTCTTTCAAATTATTACTATCATAACATATTTTAATCTCTACATTTTGGTGATTTACTGAATTGTTTTATGAAATTTTAATTTTTAAATTGAGAAGGCCTTTTTAAATTAATGAACGGATTCGTCCATTTGCAAACCCATTTTGAAGATAATATTAATACAATCACACTCGCACTGATAAATAAATAAAGATAGGTAAAGATAGAAATCTGATCCTTAAATGGATATAGACCAAACCCGCGAATGACTCCTATAACGATACCGTGTAATAAATAAACAAACATTGTGCGCTGTCCTATATAGGTATAAATACGCTTAGTTTGTGGCATTAGATTTAGAAATGCACACATAGTTAAAAGTATAATGACATAGAGTAATAAGCGTTTAAGAGGACTATAAACATCCTCTCCGTTACTTTCTAAAGAAGTATAAGGTGTACTTCCTAATAACCAATCTCCATTAATAGGATGGATTGTATATCCTATAAAGAAGGTAATCAAAATGATAATAGAAATGGGAATCCATTTTTTATTTCTAAGTTTTTCGGTATGTGATTGTGTAACCAAATGTCCTATAAAGAAGATAGGGAAGAACACAATGGTTCTTGATATACTCATATAACTGTCGATATTGCCAGAGAAACCAGCTAATACAGAAACAAGTACGGATATGAATAGTACAATATACGGATTATACCTTCTCACTATAACTAAAACAACGTGAAAGAAAAAAAGGGTGAGTAAAAACCATAATGCAAAAACTGGATTAAATGGATCTAATTGAATTGCATCTTCTTTACCAGTGAAATAGTAATAAAGTGAGAAAAACGCAAAAAATATTACATAAGGAAGAAGTAATTTTTTTGCAATTTTTTCTAAATAGTTAGGTTTATCTAAATTCTTAGCAAAGTAGCCTGAGATAAATAGAAAGGTAGGCATATGAAAGCTATATATTAATAAATATAAAGCTTGTAAAAATTTATCTTCAGATGTATAAGGTTGTAATAAATGTCCTAATACGACTAGAAATATCAATATTGCTCGAGCATTATCGAAAAAATAATCCCTATCTTTGATGGCTGTCATAAACGCTCTCCTTTTTTACAATTTAGACATACTCTAATGTAGTATAAAAATAGGTAATGATGCAACGAATTTGTGTAATGTGTATATTTGTATTGTATAATTTATAAATAAGGCATATAATATTATTAACTTAATATAGTGGAGTAGAACAACATGTATAAACAACTTGAAAAACTTATCACACTAACAAATAATGATTTGAATTTAGTTAATAGACGCTTTGGTCAACGAACTGACATTACTTCTGAACAATTAGAGTTACTACGTATTTTATATAATTATGATCGTTTATCTCAATACGATTTAACTATGAAGATTAGTAGGGAACAATCAATTGTATCAAGATGGATTAAAAAGTTAGTACAAAAAGGTTATATCATGAGTCAACAATCTCATGAAGATTTACGATGTAAAGAACTGATATTAACTGAAGAAGCAAGGGCTTTAATTCAGCAAATCAACACGGCGAGATGCGAGTTAATTGAAGCGAGATGTCAATGTTTATCTTCAGACGAAATTGCAAGTTTAAATCAATTATTAAACAAACTTAATAGTAGACACATTTTCATCTGATATATATCGGTTTTTAATTATGATGTTAAGTGTAAAATACATTCAATTATATATAAACATATAAAGCTAAGCAACTGAATTGTAATATTAAATTACATATAAGTGTGCTTAGCTTTTTTTATTTGAAAAAGTTTAATATTTAGCATCTGTCATATTCGAAGCAGTGACATGATAAATAATCATCAAAAAAGTAGGCAGCTCTACTTTCATTAACTATGAGAGCTGCCTTACTTCATATTTATTTGTATGTTGGAATTTCGAAGTACTTACCGACTTCACCAATTTTATCATAAAATTGTTTTAATACTTGTGCGTTGACATTTGCCCAATTAATATCAGTTGCATATTGATGCGTACCGGGGTTTGCAGGATTCCAACGCATTTTATATAGCGTATTTTGTCCTGCTTTCACGTATGAATTTCCAATGAATTTAGCGCCACCAATGATTGCTTTAGAGACAGAAGTCCATCCAGCATTTTTAGCGTATTTAATACCATCTACAAGTGCATTATTGTCGAATGCACCAATTCCAAAGACATTATGGTATTTGTGACCTGTTTTAGTTGTGAATTTACCTTTTGAAACATCTCCGCCTTTAGCAAGTTGTGAAGTTCCATTACCTGTTTCTACTAAAGCATGTGAGATAAGATAAATTTCATTTAGACCATACTTACGTGCTGCTTGGCTAAATGCAGCACCTTGGTTTTCAAGTACACCTTTGCCTTTTAATAATTTATTGAGAGCTTGTGCTGACAAGTATTGTGGTTGATCTAAACGTAAGAATTGATATTTTAAGGATGAATCATTAGCTAAACGCTTTGTATCCATAGCATTTTTAATTTGACTATAATTGGCATTTGACCATTTCCAAGCCTCATTTTGTACTTGTGGTTTATATTTAAGACGAGATTGGATATTTATCGCGTTATTTAAAGTCATTCCAGTATATGCATATTTAATTTTTTCTTTAACTAAGTCAGTTGATTTTATCCAAACATATTTACCGTCTAAAAGTTGTCCATAGTACCATTTTACGCCATTAATATTTTTTTGCTTAATGACTGTGAAAGTTTGTTCATAATATGGTTTTAAAGAATATCGGTTTGCTTTTGTTGGATCCATATAGAAATAACTTTTACTATTATTGATAACAAAAGTATAGTTATATGGTGTTGCCTGAGCGTCAGTACTGTTTTGGATTAAATCCTTAGCAGCAATCCATCCTGTTCTGTTATTGACTGTTCCGTAAAGATATAAATCTTTGCCAACGTAAACAGCTTTGGAAGCATTAAATGCTTGATTGGCTAGCGTATTAGGTGCTAGTAATTGTTGGTTTTTAGTACCCCAAGCAATAGAATATAGACCATTATTTGTAGGTTTTACTGAATATTTACCTATAGACTGAGTTTGTTTTCCAATATTTTGAGTTGTCACATCATTAATGTTTACCCATCCTAATGGCGTATTACTTGTTCCATCTTGAAGTAGTACATACGTGTTATTACCTTCAGTACGTTGTTTATTGATAAGGAATGTACGGTTTGCGTATTTCGTACCACTTTTGGCTGTTTTATCATATACGGATGCTCTTATTCCAGAATTATTAGCTTTCACTTGAGCAATTTGATTTACAGTTTGTGTAGATGATTGTACTTGTTTAGGTGCTGGTGTTGATTGAGTAGACAAAGTTTGAACTTTTGATGGTGTAGTTAAATAGTATTTACTAATCCAACCAGATTTACCGTTCACTGTACCATAAAGATATGTTGCTTTATCAATTTGTTGTTGTTTAGTTGCTTTAAAAGTTTGATCGCCTTTACCAGAAACTGTTCCAGCCACTTGATTATATGTGCCCCAAGGTACTGTGTGGAATTTAACACCAGGTTTAACGTTGTATGTTTGATTGATTTTCACAGGTGATTTAGCTGTATTGTAAATGACCTCATCTTGTTTTACCCAACCATAATTTGTACCAGTATTATAATCACCAACAAGATAGAATTTTTTATCACCAAGTGTGGCAGCTTTTGTTACTGACAATGTACGTTGGATTTGATCTGTTGTCTTTCCTTTAGTGTCATAAACTGTAGTGTATAAGCCACTATTTTTTGCATTGATTTGAGCAACACCACTATTGTTAGTCACTGTTAATTGGTTATTTGTTGAAGGTTTAGTTGGATTGCTAGGTTTAGATGCTGAAGTTAAGTAGTATTTACTAATCCAACCAGATTTACCATTCACTGTACCATAAAGATACGTCGCTTTATCAATTTGTTGCAGTTTAGTTGCTTTAAAAGTTTGATTTCCAGTACCAGATACTTTGGTAGCAACTTGTTTTGGTGTACCCCAAGGAACTGTGTAAAGTGTTGACCCTGCTTTAACATTATATGTTTGATTCACTTTTACTGGTGCCTTAGCAGTGTTATAAACAACATCACCTTGTTTAACCCAACCGTATTTTTTTCCGCTATTGTAGTCTTCAACTAAATAGAATTTGTTATTTCCTAATGTTGCAGTTTTAGTAACGGATAGTGTTTTTTGTACTTGATCAGTCTTATGACCTTTACTGTCATAAACAGTTGTATATAAGCCATTATTTGTTGGTTTAATTTGAGCAACACCACGATTAGCAGATACAGTTAACTTATTATTAGTTCCTCCTGATGGTTTAGAAGGTTGTGACGGTTTTGTAGATGTTGTGCCCCAAGGTGCTACTTGACCCGTTTTAATTAAATATTTTTCATAAATTAAGTCATATAATTCTGCATAGCTATAATTGTGGCTTCTTAAATATTGGTGAGGGTCAGCGTGGTCAGTACCTCCTAAGAAGTTAGAGATAGCAGCATGTGTCCAAACTGTTCCTCTTCCATCGTTTTCAGCGCTATCAGGTTTTAAATTATAATATTGCAATTGTGTTGCAGCATAATCAGCGTAGTTGTTCATTGAACGTGCAAATGAATCATAATCATGTGTATGGACGATTTCAACATTGATAAAACGTTGATTTCCGTAAGGACCTGCACCCCAAGATAAATAGTCTGTCGGAGCTGTTTCTATAATTCTATTGCCATCAACAAATGCGTGTACGAATGCACTGTTGTAATTACGTTTCATGAAGGCAATCTCGCCATCGATTGTTGAGTTATCATTTGCAGTATCATGAACAACGATACCTTCAGGACGTCCTACGCCGTTTCTATAGCCATATTTAGGGAAATATGACGTATAATCTTCTTCAATTCTTGGTGCTTTCATATTCTTTTTACGAATATAGTTATTTATTGAAGAATTAACCTTTGGTGTGTATTTCGGTAATGATGATGTTTTTTGACTAGATACAGAATAAACTGTTCTCGGTTGAGCAGTTGCACTAAATGGGGTAAATTGCTTTGTATCTATAGTCGCTTGATTAGATGCTGTTTCTTTTTTTGCAGTATTAGTTGTTACACGTTGAGCTGGCTCTTTATATTTATATGAAGTAGTTTGTTTAGATGTAGCATTCACATTGTTTAATGATACAGGCTCTAAATGGTCTGTTGAGCTATCATCGTCTTCATCATCGTAATCAAAATTATAACCAGATGCGTTTGTATTTGATACTTTAGGTGTAACAGTTTCATTTTGTTCAGAAGTTACTTGCTGACTTTTTTGTTGGCTTTCATTATCATTAGAAGCAGTTTGAGTTTCAATTGCTTGATTTTCGGAAGGTTGACTTGCTGTCATCTTCTTGTCTTGTTGTTCAGTACCCGCGTTAGCTTCTAAATCTTTCTCATTTTCATCTGCTACAGATTGTGTCTCCTGTAATTGATTCGTATCAGTGGATGTTTTATCTTCTTGTGTCAAATCATTTGTTTCTTCTTGTTGATTTTTTGTAGAAGAATTCGTTTGATTTTGATTCGCATCATTTATTGATGAAGATTGTTGATTTTGATTTGATGAAATTTCATTATAAGTACTCATTTCATCTAATGATGCATCATATGTAGTACTTTGTGTATCTTGTTCAGGTTGAACTTGGGTAGGGTCTTGATATGTTTGTGTACCAGATACATTTGTAGTTGATTGTGTAACTTCGCTTTTAGCTTTTTCTGCTTGTTTTAGGGCAGTTTGATCATCTAATACATTTTTATGATTAGACTGATCCTGTGGTTGTTCAGCAGCATTTGCTTGATGTGCAGTAAAAGCTGTGCCAAATAACGTTAAAGCAACCATAGACGGTAATTTGTAATTGAATTTCTTCGCCATTTATTTCTTACTCCTCGCATTAATATGATTTGTTTCAATTATAATCTTTAAGGCTTAACACTGTATGGCTTTTAACATATTTGTAATGTAATTTTAACCTGTGCCTCAAACAGAAATATTGTTTTTTATGCTGTGAACATTGCCAAATCACTATTTACGTTTATTATAAGCTTGTAAGCTACATAAAGATTATTACAATTTTTAAAATTGCTAAGTTTGTATATAGAATGTAAATCGATTTATAAAAACTTATTCATACTAATATGTTTTATATTTTCTTCTAAGAATACTTTGCCAAAAAGTGAGTAACCTAGTTTTAAGTAAAAGTCTCGAGCTTGTAATTGAGCATTCATAGTGAGTTTATTATATTGGTGTTTTTTTGCAATTGTTTCAATAGCATGTATTAATTTTTTACCGTAGCCAAGACCGCGATACCACTTGATGATTGCTACGCGTTCAATTTTGCAAACATGAGTATTCAAAGATCTAATTCTAGCAGTTGCCATAGGAACTCCATTTATATATCCCACTATATGGAATGAGTAATCTTCATATTGATCAAATTCATTTTCGAGTGGTACGCCTTGTTCCTCGACGAAAACACACTTTCTTATTTCAAAGCAATCCTCTAGCATCCTTTTGTTTTTTGCTATTTGAAACACAGTATCACCTCCATTTTCACTGGTTTTCCCTTTAAAAATTATTTTAACCATATTGAAAATGAAATAAAGCAGGTTCATTATAAATTCATAATTAGTTCATCACAAAAAAAGAATGAGTCCGGTCATGTCGTGAAATATCATTTGCGGGGATGAGTACTGAAGTTTCCTTGGTAAATTAAGTTGAGTCATATTATAGTCTTTATACATTAGGTATCTTATTAATTTTGTTTAATGGTATTTATTAAATTATACGAAAGGGCCTTATTTTTTAAGTATTTCAATGTTAAATTACATGGTAAAGGCAAAATATTTTGGCGAGACTCTTGAGGGAACAAGACAAGTTGAAGACTACAGACTGAAGCTGTCCCCTAAGAAAGAGAGCCAACAATACGAAGTATTATAAATAAAGAAGCCAGTAAATGAATTTACAAAAAACTCATTTACTGGCTATTTTGTTAGGAATTATGTCCTAACCTCACTCTGATAATTAGAAAAATATATAATTTATAAACCAAAGAATTAAAAAACGATACGTTTATTACTAATTGATAGTATTATAAAGCCTCTTTTCTAACGATAGCGCAGTATTGCCAAAAAATACGTAATTGGGCAATATTCCAATTGTTCATGCCCATAGTAAAACCTGAAGGCTTAAATATATTTACATCAGTCACTTCCAAAGCGGCTGCAATAAGATATTGAAGGGGTACACTGATACTCTTCATGGTATCAGTGAGCCCATTTTCATCATAAACCCAGGTAAAAGGTAAATCAGACTCGAACACATCAACCTTATTAAATATTTCAGGTAAAGCAAGAATGTAGCATGCGCCATCTACAACGGGATTATCTAAACTATCCTTGTAGTAGATTAAAAGCGCTTCATAATTTTCTCTGTGTTCATGGTTTACATAGAAAAATTCATTCCTGAATAATGCCATATCTTTACTATGAATGATTTGTTGTTCAAGTACGTTGAACATACCATTTATACTAGCAATTTTTTCATATGTTTTACGACTCATATTTGCGCTCCTTTTAAGTATATTTACCACATAAGTTTATATAGCTTTTATTGTGCGTAAGGATAATTGTCATTATTTATCATACCATTTTCACCATTGTCCTGATTGTTGATTTGGATACTGCTCGTTCCCGTTTAAAGTATTTTGGTCTGTTTGTTCGTTAGTTTGATCTTCTTCATCATTATTTTGTGATGAAGAATCAGCCTCTTTCTGACTATCAGTCGATTCCTTTTGGTTCTTACGCAATAAGTCTTCATCTAATTCTGTTAGGGGTACGAGTGAACCATATCGTTTAATGACTCTTTGATCTAAGAAATCGTTTTTGTTTGTTATTTTAGATAAACCTAAATCATTACGTAAAAGATTTGAATATTCCATAATACTTTTTACGCTTGGGTGGTAATAGTATATATCATTTAAATAGTCATCCTTACCTTTAAGTTGTGATGTTTTAATTTCAGTGTTACCACCAAGATACATTTTTGCTAGAGACTTAATTTCTTTCTGAGTTAAATTATGTTTAGCATTTTTCCCTACAATACTAATAACATTGTCAAGTTTATCTATAGAATTTAAATTTTGAGCTTTTTGGAACAATATTTTAATAAGTTCCATTTGTCTTTGACCACGTTTAAGGTCTGAATCATGATGTCGAGTTCGAGCTACAGCTAATGCTTGGTCGCCGTTTAGCTTTTGGTATCCTTTTTTGATTTTAATTCTACCAGTATCATCACTGTTAGGTTCATTTAGATTATACGGTACGTCATAATATATACCACCTAATTCATCAACTGCTTCAACAAAGGCTTTCATATTAATACGCACATAATAATCTACCGGTACATTCATTGTTGCTTCAACTGAATCCATAGCAGCAAGAGGTCCACCATATGCATGCGCATGTGTTATTTTATCGTAATAGCCAACTTTAGGTATATAACTGATTGTATCTCTAGGTATGCTTAGCATTCTTATTTGATGCTTTTTCTGATTAAAAGTAGATAATATCATAGCATCTGACCTAGAATGTTCTACACTTTGCCCGTTTTTTTCTCTACCTTCATTATCGTCTATACCTAAGAATAAAATTGATATAGGTTGTTTTTCAGGATCAACTTTTGTATCTCTTAAAGTAGACTTTCGTTGAGAATCTTTAGTGTTTTGAGATGACTCAAATGCAGATTCTGAACTTTGATATAATTGAGTAGCAAAAATAATTGGAACAACGAGGAGACCAAAAGATAATAATATTAAAAAATATTTTAAAAATTTGTTCATTGTTAGTACTCCTAGTTAAATTTTAAATATTTCACAAATGATTGATACATAAAAAGTTATGATTTATTAAGTACACTATAGCCTTAAATTGTATTACTTTATTAATCAAATTACAACTCTCATCAACATTTTATTATTACAAAATATTATTGATGAATGATTATAACATTGAGTTAAACAACTTATTGCTTAACTTAATTTTCATATAGTACCAAAGTACTATAGATTTATTTTTAAATAAGTGTATTATCTAATTAAAGTGATTTGTTTATGGCTTTAAGTTATAATAAACTTTAGCTTAATAGCTATAAACATTGTTATAACAAAGCGCAGACGGATTAGTTGTTCATAAAATATATCTGTAAGTAATATTCTTTAATTACGAATCTTAAATCTGATGATCAAAAAAGTATTTATTAATTAATATAGTAGTTAGATATATTATAACGTTCTTGAACAAGTATGTGTATTCATTGACGTTATGAATATCATAATATTAGTTGCATTGTAATTATTAAAAGTAACTGGATATGTCAAAGATAACCAGAGCATTATGAATTTACAGTTAAAATATTTAAAACTTTCTAATCGGTTAAGTGTAGTCGTGTAATTAAATAAAAAAGTCATTACCATTTTAGCTAGCAAAATATATAAGCATTTATTTTAGATATCTCATCAGGTAATTATTTATTCAAGTATTTTGGGGTTTAACCTTAAAAATGATAACGAATAATATAATATATTGACATATGATGTGAATAATCAACAAAATTTTAAGACATTAAAGTGTGAGGCAAACAATAAAGATGAAATTAAATAAATTTAAAATCGTATTTTTTATTATCGTATTATTAACTTTAGTCGTGTCAATAGGTATATTAGGTGTTGAATGGACAAGACACCTAGAATTAAAAAAACAAACGTTAAGTCAAGAAAGTGGAAATACGAATTATATTGAAAAAAGAGATAAGACTGTTGAGAAGCCTAAAAAACTAAAAACTAAATATGATAAAAAAGATCCCATTTCTAAATCGATAAACAAATATTTAGAAAAAACTCAATTTAATGGAACTGTAGCTGTATTTGATAATGGAAAAGTGAAAATGAATAAAGGATACGGTTATCAAGATATAGAGAAAGGTAAAAAGAACACTGCAAATACAATGTATTTAATAGGATCAGCGCAAAAATTTACAACAGGTTTAATGCTAAAGCAACTTGAAGTCGAAAATAAAGTGAATTTGCAAGATTCAGTCACTAAATATATTCCTTGGTTTAAAACAAATAAAGAAATTACAATTAAAGATTTAATGTTACATAAAAGTGGACTATATAAATATGAATCTTCAACTAATATCAAAAATTTAGAACAAGCTGTTAGAGCAATTCAAGCTCGAGGTATTGATGATACAGTTTATCATAAGCATCAATATAATGATGCTAATTATTTAGTTTTAGCTAAAGTTATTGAAAATGTTACTGGAAAACCATATGTTAAAAATTATTATGAACGATTAGGTAATAAATATAATCTCAAACATACTGCTTTTTATGACGAAAAACCTCTTCAAAGTGAGATGGCAAAAGGTTATAAGTTTAAAAATAATACTTTTTCATTCCTTAAACCTAATATATTAGATCAATATTATGGAGCTGGTAATTTATATATGACGCCACATGATATGGGCAAATTAATTTATACATTGCAACAAAATAAAATCTTTAATGCGCGTCAAACTCGACCTATTTTACATGAATTTGGGACTCAAGAATATCCAGAAGAATATAGATATGGTTTTTACATAACTCCGTATTTAAATAGAGTCAACGGGGTATTCTTTGGTCAAATTTTTACTGTTTACTTTAATGATCGTTATATTGTCATTTTAGGGACGAATGTAAGTAATACACCTGGATTAGTAAGTAATGAAAACAAAATGAGACATATTTTCTATAATATTCTTGACCAGAAAAAGCCTTATAATACAGCAGGTGTTAAAGTTGAGTAATTGTAATTTTGTTAATAATGGATTAGACTCGTTATTTTTTATTTACAAGGTTAGTCTTCAATAAATTATATATAACGAATGCCCGGGACTTCAATGTGAAGTGTAACCGGGCATTTGTTATATGATTAATAAAATAACATTCAAATTGCAATTTAATTATTTACAATAAGAAAGGGCGTTTAAGAATAAATCCTCATACTGTCTTTCAACAGGACTTAAAACAACTGTACAATTGGGATACTCCGTATTAAAATCTACCACTGTGGCTCCTCTTGTAAAGTTGCCATTTAATTCTATTTGAGTATACGCCTCCTTGACATTAAAGGCTTCTGGATCCAACAAATATAATATAGTGAATACATCGTATAATTTGAATCCTATATCAAAATCTTCACTCTTATAGTGCTGAAATAAATTATATAACATGCTTGAAGTTGCATTTGTATCTTTGAAGTCTTTTACAAAATGGTGAGTAAACAATGCTTCACGAGCCAAATCAAGACCAATCATAGTCAAAGGTAATCCAGAGTTAAATACAATTTGAGCAGCTTCTGGATCACAATATATATTAAATTCAGCTAAAGGCGTTACATTGCCTCTACCGGTACTACCACCCATTAAAACAATTTCCTTAATAAATGGTTGAACTTCAGGATAACTAGTTAATAGAATAGCAATATTTGTAAGTGGACCTATGGCAATCAAGGTTAAAGGTTCTTGAGTATTTACTAATAGATTTTTCATTGCTTCAACTGCATGAATCGATGTTAAATCATCTTGATTTATTTGTGGAAAATTGTAACCATCCATACCAGACTCACCATGAATTGATGTAGCTCCAAAAATGTCATTAATCAATGGTTGGGATGCGCCTCTATGTACAGGAACAGAACTATTAAAAAACTTTTTAAGCTTTAGTGCATTTGCTGTCGTTTTCTCAATACCTACATTACCATTCACAGTTGATATCATTTTAACGTCAAATTGAGGGTGTGACAGTGCGATACTAATTGCTGTAGCATCATCTATACCAGGATCTGTATCAATTATAATGGGAATAGACATATCATCATCTCCGTATATCGTAATAATTAAAGCATAACATGGTATGGGATTGTTACGATATAAAAAGAGCCTGAGACTTAAAAGTCTCAGGCTCTTTACATATAAGGTGGAAATGAATCAATAAAGAACAAATATATTCAAATTCATTCTTTATTGAAATCAACCTTGGAAAACTCATCTTTATAAGTGAGAAGAGTGTCCACCTTGCATTACCCAGTATGTTCCGATAACAGTTACTAAAGTAATGATAATTGCAAAGATAACTTTGAACGATTGTAAACGTCCATCTTTACCTTCAGTTAAATGCATGAACATTAATAATTGAAGGGCAGCTTGAATGAAAGCAAAACCAAAGATGATAGTTACCTTAGCATGGAATGTCATATTAGTGTATAGAGTTACAAAAACTGCTAAAAGCGTTAGTACGATAGAAGCAATAAAACCTACTGTATGTTTTACGATTGTATTCATCCGCTATACACCATCCCTATCATATATACGGCAGTAAAGATGAAGACCCAAACAACATCTAGGAAGTGCCAGTATAAACTTACTATAAATAATTTAGGAGCATTGTATGAATCCAAACCACGAGTTCCGATTTGAATTAACAAACAAATAACCCAAACAATACCTAATGATACGTGTGCACCGTGCGTACCTAGTAATATAAAGAAACTAGACCAGAAGGAGCCAATAGTTGGGTTAACACCTTCAGAAGCATAGTGTGCGAATTCGTAAATTTCAAAACCTACGAATACAAGACCTAGGATAACTGTGATAATCATCCAAAACATCATTAAGTTTTGCTTTTCTTGTCGCATGTAGTAAATTGCAATACCACAAGTATAAGAACTAATTAATAATGCAAAAGTCATTATTAAAATCAAATGTAATTCGAATAAATCGGTAGTTAATTTACCACCATATCCGCCACCATGTTGTAACGTTAATAACGTTGCAAATAGGGTACCGAATAACGCAAATTCAGCTGTAAGGAAAATCCAAAAGCCAAGTTTATTTAATTCGCCTTCGTGTGTACGAGAATCAATAGTATTTGCATCATGACTCATGACTTACAGCCTCCCTTTCTTTAATTCGAGCTTCTCTTAAACGAGCTTCAGTTTCTGCAACTTCTGAAGCAGGGATGTGGTAACCATGATCAATTTGGAAACTTCTCCAAATCATAGTAATGAAAATACCTGCTAAACAGATAAGTGCTGGAACAATAGATTCGAAGATTAAGAAGAAACCACCAATAGTCATAAATATACCCATCCAGAATCCTACTGGAGTATTGTTTGGCATATGAATATCTTTGTAATTATGGTTGTCTAAATAATGACGACCATGTTCCTTCATATCAACGAATGTATCGTAGTCATTCCAATCAGGAGTGATAGCAAAGTTGTATTTAGGTGGAATAGCTGATGCTGTAGACCACTCTAAAGTACGACCAAGTCCATCCCAGTTATCTCCAGTAGCTTCACGTGGAGCTTTGATATGACTATAAACGATACTTGCAACTAGGAATAAGAATCCAATTGCCATCAATACTGCACCGATAGTTGAGATGAAGTTTAGTAACCACCAACCATCAGAAGGCATGTAAGTGTATAGACGACGTGGCATACCATCTAAACCTAGAATGAATTGTGGTAAGAAACAAACGTTAAATCCGATCATGAAGAACCAGAAGCACCATTTGTTTAATGTTTCATTTAACTTGTAGCCCATCATTTTTGGATACCAGAAGATTAAACCAGCTAAGCAGGCAAATACTACACCAGTAACCAATGTATAGTGGAAGTGAGCTACTAAGAAATAAGTATTGTGATATTGATAGTCAGCTGATGCCATTGCAAGCATTACACCAGTAACCCCTCCTAATAAGAAGTTAGGGATGAATGCTAATGAGAATAGCATTGGTGACTCAAATGTAATTCTACCTTTATACAATGTGAGCAACCAGTTAAATAGTTTAACTCCGGTTGGAACACCGATTAACATTGTTGAGATAGAGAAGAATGAGTTAATTAACGCACCATTACCCATAGTGAAGAAATGGTGAACCCAAACTAAGAAACTTAAGAATGCGATACCTGCAGTTGCCCAAATCATACTTTGATGACCGAATAAACGTTTACGGGCAAAAGTAGGGATGATTTCTGAGTACATACCGAATGCTGGCAAAATAACGATATAAACTTCAGGGTGCCCCCATACCCAGAAGAAGTTTGCCCAAAGCATTGGCATACCGCCATTTGCTACAGTGAAGAACTGAGTTCCAAAAATTCTATCAGCAGTCATTAAAGCAAGTGCTACAGTGAACACTGGGAATGCTAATATAACGATTAATGTTGTAATGAATGTTGTTACACTGAACATTGGCATTTGCATAAACTTCATTGTTGGCGTTTTACATCTTAGAATCGTAACAAAGAAGTTGATACCAGTCATTAACGATCCGATACCAGATATTTGAATTGCAATTAAATAATAGTTAACACCTGGACCTGGACTGAATTCACCAGCAAGTGGTGCGTAGTTAGTCCAACCAGCAGCTGGTGATCCACCTACAATAAATGATAGGTTGAATAAAATCATACCAGCGAAGAATAGCCAGAAACTAACGTTATTCATTACAGGAAAGGCAACATCGCGTGCACCAAGTTGTAATGGAATAACAACATTCCATAAACCAAAGATAAATGGCATAGCCATAAATATAATCATAATTACGCCGTGCGTAGTAAATACTTCATTATAGTGGTTTGCTTCCAAGAATTTATTATCTGGAATTGTTAATTGAGTACGTAACATCAACGCATCGATACCACCACGAACGAACATTAATACGGCAGAAATTAAATACATGATACCGATTTTTTTATGGTCTACGGATGTGAACCATTCTTTATATAGATATTTCCATAATTTGAAATAAGATATAACTGCTATAAGGCCGATGACTAAGAATGGCGCAGCAATTTGTGCTGAGATAATCATCCAATTTCCTTTAACTAGTAGTTGATCCCATGGAAAATTCATTAATGTCCACCTCCATGATCATCGTGTTCTTTTTTGTGAAGTTTAGACGCATTTTCGTCTTTTGCTCCCTTAGAAATTTTTTCCATTTCTTTAGAGTTATGATCCTCTTCTTTTTTGAACTCATTATCGTATTTTTCATTGTTGCCGAGAATCATAGGTTTCATACCATGACGTTCATAGTTAGGGTTTGTTATATGAACCTTACGTGCAGGTTTGATTGGTTTATCTTTTACATCTTTGTATAAATCCTCTTCAGCTGTGAAGTTAGGATCTTTTTGTTCAAAGTTGTAACGTTTGTAAGCGTAGAAGATATACTCTGGATCAGCCGCAGGGTCAACAAACGCCATATGAGTACCACTGAATGTTAATTCTTTGTTAGAAGTGCTTGGTAAGAGTTGCTTATCAAAAGTATCTTGACTTAAAGTTTTCTTACCTTTAGCTTCTTTTACCCACTTATCAAAATCATTTTGACTTACAGAGTGAACTTTAAATGTTTGACGAGAGAATCCCTCACCATTGAAGTTTGAGTTACGACCTCTGAAAGTACCTAATTGATCAGCTGTTAAAGTCCAATTCATAGTCATACCAGTCATGGCATATTTCTGACCACCTAATTGTGGAATCCAGAAACTTGTCATTGTATCCATAGATTGAAGCTTGAATACAACTGGTCGATCTTTAGGAATTGTTAATGTGTTAACAGTTTCAATATGTTGATCAGGGTAGGCAAAGAACCATTTATAGCCAGCACTTACTGCATAAACGACAAGTGGATCTTTGTCTTTTTCTGGTGGTTTTTCATAATCGTATAAAGTTTTAACTGTAGGAATAGCTAAAGCAATTACGATTAAAATAGGTACCACAAACCAAATTGTTTCAATTAAAGAATTGTGGTGCATCTTACCAGATTCGCTATTCTTTTTGTAGCTATATTTAAAAATAAAAATAGCGAACATGGAAAGCACTACAGCAACAATAACAAGCATGAAGATTATTGAATAGATAATCAAGAATTTCTGACTGCTTGCTACTGGCCCTTTTGCATTAAAAACTTCTATATTTGAACAACCACTAAGTAAAATTAGTGTGCCAAATAATAGAAGCAAAGACTTAAATTTTGACACTTTTTTTGACCTCCTAATACTACAAATGTAGGGCTTACCAATAATTTTAGTTTATTACACAATATTTACAAGAGTATGTTCAAAAAAAATTACTTATTAATATAATTGATGTCTGTTAGTCCTAGATATGACGGGGTTTGTAAGATTTGTTAAAATTATGTGTACATTTTGTGAAAATAGACAAATTTAGCAAAATTACATGTAATACAACACATTATTGATAAATCTTATCAATTAGATACAAAAAAGGAATATTACTTATAGAAAAATATAATCTTATATAGAAAGAATTAAGTAGAAGAATTTGTCTATAAGATGTGTCTGATTTTAGGTAGGCTAATATTTGGATATATCGTTTTAGTTTATTGATTGAATGTTCTCTTAAGTGATGCATAGTCATATGAAATAATTTCTAATTACAAAAATAAACGCTTATACAATTCATTTTTGTATAAACGTTTTCGTAATTTATATTTCATTAAAATGTATAATAGGTAGAAATTAAACAAAGATTATGTGTGATTAAGAGGAGAGGTTCATTTTACTTCAATATTTCTTATAGAAGTTTTTTCAGCACCATCAGAATCGGTAACTTGGTATTTCACTTTATACTTACCTGCTTTGGATGTATCAACTTGACCATCAATTTTGATTTTATGAGTAAGATCGCCGTCTTCTTTATCGTAAGCACTTATGCCTTTAAGTAAATTATATTCTTGTCCTTTTTCAATAACGATATCGTTAACACCTTTTAATTGAGGTTCAGTATTAGTAGTGGCTTCTGCATTTAAATTGGGTGTCACTAATGTAGCTGAAACTCCAAGTGCTGATAATGACTGTAGTAATTTGTTCATAACTTAACCTCCGTGTATTGAATCATCTATAATTTAAGTTTAATATACCCTATTTTTATTTTGCCGACATCATACTATGGTCTTAATATAACTTAATCAACATAAAAATTAAATCCTTTTTTATGAAAATTTGATAAAGATTATGTAAATTGTGAATTGTTTGAAAACATTTACTGAAATTGAATTCGAAGTTTAGTGCTCAATTAATAAGTATTGTGAATTAGACGAAAATTCGTTGTTATATTAAATGATTGATAAAGAAAAAATAGAATAAAATTAACTCATAAACTTATGTTCAACACATTTATGAGTTGGAAGTAAGACAGAAAAAGTCCATGACTACGTATTCATGTCACGGGCTTTTTCACTGATATTATTTTGTTAAGTCACGTCTTAATTTCTCTGCAAGAAGTGTGTTATTAAGTACCATTGTAATAGTTAAAGGACCAACACCACCTGGTACCGGAGTAATTGCACTAGCTATTTCTTTTACTTCATCATATGCTACATCTCCTTTTAATTTACCATTTTCATCAGGTGTATTACCAACATCTATAATTACTGCGCCTGCTTTAACATTTTCTTTAGTAACTAAACCAGGTTGTCCTACTGCGCTAACAATCACATCTGCTTGTTTTAAGTGTGCATTCATATTTTTTGTACGTGAATGTAAAATCGTAACAGTTGCGTTAGCTTGCAACAATAACTTTGAAACAGGTTGGCCAACAATATGACTACGACCAATAACAACTGCATTTTTTCCTTCTAAATTAATATCTGCGTGTTTTAAAATTTCCATAATACCTAGGGGTGTACATGGTACAAAGGTTTGCTCATCAATATACAATTTTCCAATATTTATTGGATGGAAACCATCTACATCTTTGTTCGGATTGATAGTTTCAAGTACTTTTTGTTCGCTTACCTGTTTAGGTAATGGCACTTGAACTAAAATACCACTAACAGTATCGTCATTGTTTAATCGATTAAGTTCGCTTAAAACTTCTTCTTCTGACGTGGATTCGTCTAAGTGAACAATTTCAGATATCATTCCAATTTTTTCTGCTGCTTTTTTCTTTGATTTTACATAACTTTGGCTTGCACCATCATTACCAACTAATATGACTGATAATTTTGGAGTAAAACCATGTTCTTTTAATTCATTGACTTGATTTTTAAGTCTCTGTCTATATTCTTTTGCTATTTGCTTACCATCTAAAATTTTAGCAACCACCTTAAATTCCTCCTAATTGTTAATTAATATCTTAACTTTAACATTAATCAAAAAGGAAATGATAGTCAAAATACGTAAATTAATATTTAAATAAGTGTTAAAGTTCGATTTTTGATTGAAAAATACCGAATGGATTGTTATGCTATATGTGTAATATACAACTATTCCTAATAACAATCCAAAAGTTTCGAAAGGGTGTACAAAGTGAAAGTAGCAGTCATTATGGGCAGTTCCTCAGATTGGAAAATTATGAAAGAAAGTTGTTCGATGCTTGAAGAATTTGAAATACCGTACGAAAAGAAAGTCGTTTCAGCTCATCGTACGCCTCAAATGATGTTCAATTTCGCTCGTCAAGCACGTCAAAATGGTTTTGATATCATCATTGCCGGTGCAGGGGGAGCAGCACACTTACCTGGAATGGTAGCTTCCATGACAACATTGCCTGTGATTGGTGTACCAATTGAATCTAAAAGTCTAAAAGGTTTAGATTCATTACTATCTATCGTCCAAATGCCTGGTGGTATACCAGTTGCAACCACAGCAATTGGAAAATCAGGTGCTAAAAATGCTGGGATATTAGCGGCAAGAATGTTAGGAATAACAAATGAATCAGTTCAAAATAATTTGGAAAATTATGAAAAATCTTTAGTCGCAAAAGTGGAGGGAATGCAAAATGAACTTCAGTAAACTTAAATTTGGCGCGACAATAGGAATCATTGGCGGAGGGCAGTTAGGAAAAATGATGGCTCAGTCGGCTCAAAAAATGGGTTATAAGGTGATTGTCTTAGATCCTAATGAAAGTTGCCCATGTCGCTATGTCGCACATCAGTTTATTCATGCAAATTATGATGATGAGCAAGCCTTAAATCAGTTAGGTGAAAATTCTGATGTTGTTACTTACGAGTTTGAAAATATTTCGTCTGAACAATTAAAAAAACTCACTCAGTTATATCATATTCCTCAAGGTTACCAAGCTATTGAACTATTACAAGATAGGCTAACCGAGAAGCAAACATTACTAGAAGCAAATACTCAAATTGTTCCCTTTATACAAATTCAAACAAATCAAGACTTATTAAAAGCCATAGACAAATTAGGCTTTCCGTTCATCGTGAAAACACGTTTTGGTGGATATGATGGTAAAGGACAAATTTTGGTAAGAGATGATTCGGAATTAGACGAAGCATACCAGTTAGTTGAGAAGCAAGAATGTGTTGCTGAACAATATCTCGATATTAAAAAGGAAGTATCTCTTACAGTAACAATTGGAAATGAACAACAAACAACATACTTTCCTCTTCAAGAAAATGAGCATCAAAATCAAATATTATTTAAAACAGTCGTTCCGGCAAGAACTGATAAAGAATATGAAGCACGTAAGGAAGTTGAGAAAATCACTCGCGCAATACATTTTGTTGGAACCTTTACAGTAGAATTCTTTATTGATAAAGAAGATAACTTATATGTAAATGAAATTGCACCTAGACCACATAATTCTGGACACTATTCTATAGAAGCTTGTGATTACTCACAGTTTGATACACATATTCTAGCCATAACTGGTCAAAAACTTCCGCAAGCTATTGAATTATTAAAGCCAACAGTAATGATGAATTTATTAGGTCGGGATTTGGATTTGCTTGAAAATGAATTTAGCAGACACCCAGATTGGCATATTCACATTTACGGTAAGAAAGAAAGAAAACCTGATAGAAAAATGGGACATATGACTTTACTGACGGATGATGTCAATCAAACAGAACAATATATGTTAATGAAATTTGAAGGGAGAGACAAGTAAGTGTCATTGTTATATGAAGGTAAAGCTAAAAGAGTATTCACGACAAATATTGATGGTCAATTACGAGTTGAATATAAAGATGAAGTAACAGCAGGAAACGGTGCAAAAAAAGATACTATGATTGGCAAGGGTAAGTTAAATAATCAAATTACTTCTATTATATTTGATTATTTAACTCATAATCATATAGACAATCACTTTATTAAACAACTATCACAAACAGAACAACTCGTCCAACAAGTTGATATTATACCTTTAGAAGTAGTTGTTAGAAACATTGCCACTGGTTCGATAACAAAGCGTCTTGGTTTTAAAAAAGGGCATAAATTTGAAGAACCTTTAGTAGAATTCTTCTACAAAAAAGATGAACTTAATGATCCGCTTATTACTGATGACCATGTGAAATTACTCGGCATAGCGAACGATGAAGAAATAACACAACTTAAACAAATGGCTAAAGACATTAACCAAGTACTGATTCAATTGATGAATGAAATGAGTTTGAGACTTGTAGATTTTAAGGTTGAATTTGGTAAAACCAATAGTGGAAAAATTTTACTTGCAGATGAAATCTCTCCCGACACTTGCAGAATATGGGATAAAAATACGGATACTAACTTTGATAAAGATGTATATAGAAACAACACTGGCTCGCTTATTGAAACTTATCAAACATTTTTAAATAAATTGGAGGATCTTAAATAATGAAAACGATTGAACTACATATCACTTTACAACCACAGGTTTTAGATACACAAGGACAAGCTTTAAACCGAGCAGTTCACGATCTCGGTTATGAACAAGTAAATGACATTCGAGTAGGTAAAGTTTTGTATATGACAGTTAATGAACCAACTGACGAAGCTGTTGATAATATTATTACGACACTAAGTGAAAAGTTATTTGCCAATACAGTTATTGAAGAATATAGCTATAAAGTTATTGATGAAAAGGAGCAAGCATAATATGAAATTTGCAGTTCTTGTGTTCCCTGGTTCAAACTGCGATAGAGACATGTATAATGCAGCTATTAAATCAGGTGTTGATGCAGCATATGTCGATTATCGTGAAACGACTTTAGATGGTTTTGATGGGGTTTTAATACCTGGTGGTTTTTCATTTGGTGATTATTTGAGATCAGGAGCTATGGCAAGTGTTGCTCCGATTATTAAAGAAGTTAAGCGATTTGCGAAAGAAGGTAAGCCTGTTTTAGGAGTATGTAATGGGTTTCAAATTTTAACTGAGATTGGATTGTTACCAGGCGCATTACTTCATAATGACTCACATTTATTTATTAGTAGAAACGAAAATTTAAAAATTACTAATAATCAAACACCTTTTACGCATTTATATATGAAAAATGAGAATGTTGTCTATCCTGTAGCACATGGTGAAGGTCATTATTATTGTACTGATGAAATATATCGTGAACTCAACGACAACAATCAAATTATCCTTAAATATACGAATAACCCTAATGGATCTTATGAAGATATTGCAGGAATAGTTAATAAAGAGGGTAACGTTTGTGGAATGATGCCACACCCTGAACGCGCACTTGAAACATTGTTAGGAACAAATAGCGGTGTGAAATTGTTTGAATCAATGGTGAAAAGTTGGAGGGAACAAAATGTCTAAATTTATTGAACCAAGTAATGAAGAGATTAAACTTGAAAAACTTTATCAAGATATGGGATTAAGTGATAAAGAATATGACAAAGTGGTTGAAATTCTTGGTAGAGAACCCAACTTCACAGAAGTAGGAATTTTCTCAGTGATGTGGAGCGAACATTGCTCATATAAACATTCTAAACCATTTTTAAAACAATTTCCTACGACAGGAGAGCACGTATTAATGGGACCAGGAGAAGGTGCAGGTGTTGTAGATATAGGCGATAATCAAGCCGTAGTATTTAAAGTCGAGTCTCACAATCATCCATCTGCCATTGAACCTTATCAAGGTGCGGCAACTGGAGTTGGAGGTATTATTAGAGATATTGTTTCAATTGGTGCTCGTCCAATTAATTTATTAAATAGTCTTCGTTTTGGTGAGTTAACTGTAAAACAAAATCAACGATTACTTAAAGGTGTTGTAAGTGGTATTGGGGGATATGGAAACTGTATTGGCATTCCTACTACGGCTGGTGAGATTGAATTTGATGAACGCTATGATGGTAATCCATTAGTCAATGCTATGTGTGTAGGAATCATTGATCATGATATGGTCCAAAAAGGAACAGCAAAGGGTGTTGGTAATTCCGTTATATATGTAGGTTTAAAAACTGGGCGTGACGGTATTCATGGTGCAACATTTGCATCTGAAGAACTAACTGAGGAAAGTGAAAGTAAAAGACCTTCAGTACAAATTGGTGATCCATTTGTAGGCAAAAAGCTCATGGAAGCCACATTAGAAGCAATTACCTTTGATGAACTAGTAGGTATACAAGATATGGGAGCAGCTGGTTTAACTTCATCTTCATCTGAAATGGCAGCTAAAGGTGGTAGTGGTTTACATTTAAGACTTGATCAAGTTCCAACAAGAGAACCAGGAATTTCCCCATATGAAATGATGCTTTCTGAAACACAAGAAAGAATGCTGTTAGTTGTAGAAAAAGGTACAGAACAAAAGTTTTTAGATTTATTCAATAAACACGAACTAGATAGTGCAGTAATAGGCGAAGTAACAGACACTGATAGATTCGTGCTTACATACGATGATGAAGTGTATGCAGACATTCCTGTGCAACCTCTTGCTGATGAGGCACCAGTGTATATTTTAGAAGGAGAAGAAAAGGAATATAATACATCTAAAAACGATTACAGCAATATAGATGTACATGATACGTTTATCAAGTTATTACAACACCCTACAATAGCATCTAAACATCATTTATATGAACAATACGATCAACAAGTAGGAGCAAATACAATTATTAAGCCAGGTTTACAAGCTTCAGTTGTGCGCGTAGAAGGAACACAAAAAGCTATTGCTTCAACTATAGATGGTGAAGCACGTTATGTTTTCAACCAACCTTATGAAGGTGGGAAAATGGTTGTTGCTGAAGCCTATCGAAATTTGATTGCAGTAGGGGCGACACCATTGGCTATGACTGATTGTCTAAACTATGGTTCTCCAGAGAAGAAAGAAATCTATCAACAATTAATAGATTCCACTAAAGGGATGTCAGAAGCTTGTAAAGTGCTTCAAACTCCTGTAGTTTCAGGAAATGTTTCATTATATAACGAGACACGTGGAACCTCTATCTTCCCTACACCTGTCGTAGGAATGGTTGGTCTTATTGAAGACGTGAGCTATCTAAAAGAGTTTAAACCTAAAGCAGGAGATAAAATTTATTTAGTTGGTGAAACACGTGATGACTTTGGTGGCAGTCAATTGGAAAAATTGTTGTATGGATCAGTTAATCATGAGTTCGAATCTATTGATTTAAGTGATGAAGTTTCAAAAGGAAAATCAATCAAACAGGCTATTCGTAATGGCATTGCATCTCATGTACAAACGGTTGGTAAGGGAGGCTTATTAGTTACTTTAGCTAAAATTAGTGCCCATTATCATTTAGGTATGCAAGCTCAATTAGATATGACCAATGCACAATTATTTAGTGAAACTCAAGGACGATATATTGTGATTGTTAAAGAAGGGCAAACGTTGGATATAGATCAAGCTCAAGAAATTGGGCAATTAACTCATCAGCAGTCATTTGATATATCAAACTCAGACGTAAAAATAAAAGAAAACGTTTCAGATATCAAACAAAAATGGGAAGGGGCTATAGTTCAATGTCTAACTACTCAGGATTAAATGAAGAATGTGGCGTTTTCGGTATTTGGAATCATCCTGAAGCAGCACAGTTAACATATATGGGTCTACATAGTTTGCAACACAGAGGTCAAGAGGGTGCAGGTATTGTAGTTTCAAATCACGAAACGCTAAAAGGTGAACGAGGATTAGGCTTATTAACTGAAGCAATTAAAGACGAACATATGTCAAATATAAAAGGTTATCCACATGCGATAGGACATGTTCGTTACGCAACCTCTGGTAATAAAGGCATTGAAAATATCCAACCATTTTTATATCACTTTTATGATATGAGCGTAGGTATATGTCACAACGGTAATTTAATTAATGCTAAATCACTACGTCAAAATTTAGAAGAACAAGGTGCGATTTTCCATTCTTCTTCTGACACTGAGGTCATTATGCACTTAATTCGTCGCAGTAAGGCGCCGACATTTGAAGAAGCATTGAAAGAGAGTTTGCGACTCATTAAGGGTGGATTTACTTTTGCAATCCTAACAAAAGATGCATTGTACGGTGCAGTAGATCCTAATGCTATTCGACCATTAGTAGTTGGAAAAATGGAGAACGGTGCTTATATTTTAGCAAGTGAAACATGCGCGATTGATGTTTTAGGTGCTGAATTTGTACAAGATATCCATGCAGGTGAGTATGTAGTTATTACGGATGAAGGTATAGAAGTTAAGACATACACAAGACAAACGACAACTGCAATATCAGCTATGGAATATATTTATTTTGCGAGACCTGATTCAACGATTGCTGGAAAAAATGTTCATGCAGTACGAAAAGCATCAGGTAAACGTTTAGCACAGGAAAACCCAGCAAAAGCAGATATGGTAATAGGCGTACCTAATTCATCATTATCTGCAGCAAGTGGCTATGCTGAAGAAATAGGACTGCCATATGAAATGGGACTAGTTAAAAATCAATATGTTGCTCGAACTTTTATACAACCCACTCAGGAATTAAGAGAGCAAGGTGTACGTGTAAAACTGTCGGCTGTTAAGGATATTGTTGATGGTAAAGATATCGTACTTGTAGATGATTCGATTGTTCGAGGTACAACGATTAAACGCATAGTTAAAATGCTTAAGGATTCAGGAGCTAACCGTATTCACGTAAGAATTGCTTCTCCCGAATTTATGTTCCCTAGTTTTTATGGTATTGACGTATCTACAACAGCTGAACTCATCTCAGCAAGTAAGTCTCCAGAGGAAATTAAAAATCATATTGGTGCAGATTCTCTTGCTTATTTAAGTGTTGATGGCTTAATCGAGTCTATAGGACTTGATTATGATGCGCCATATCATGGCTTGTGTGTAGAAAGTTTTACAGGTGATTATCCAGCAGGACTTTACGATTATGAAAAAAATTATAAAAAGCATTTAAGTGAACGTCAAAAATCGTATATAGCTAATAATAAACATTATTTTGATAGTGAGGGAAATTTGCATGTCTAAAGCATATGAGGAATCTGGTGTAAATATTCAAGCAGGATATGAAGCAGTTGAGAGAATAACAAGTCATGTTGAACGTACATTGCGTAAAGAAGTATTAGGTGGTTTAGGTGGATTTGGTGCAACATTTGATTTGTCCCAATTAAATATGAAAGCGCCAGTTCTGGTATCAGGTACTGACGGTGTGGGTACAAAGTTAAAATTAGCAATTGACTATGGAAAGCATGACACAATTGGTATTGATGCTGTCGCAATGTGTGTAAATGATATTTTAACAACAGGTGCTGAGCCTTTATACTTTTTAGACTATATTGCCACGAATAAAGTAGTGCCAAGTACCATAGAGCAAATCGTTAAAGGTATAAGTGACGGTTGTGAACAAACCAATACGGCACTTATAGGCGGTGAAACTGCTGAAATGGGAGAAATGTATCATGAAGGTGAATATGATATTGCTGGTTTTGCAGTAGGCGCTGTAGAGAAAGAGGACTATATTGATGGTTCGAATGTTGAAGAAGGACAAGCAATTATTGGTTTAGCTTCAAATGGTATTCATTCCAATGGTTATAGTCTAGTCAGAAAAATGATAAAAGAGTCAGGAGTTCAATTACATGATCAATTTAATGGTCAAACCTTTTTAGAAACCTTCCTTGCACCAACAAAATTGTATGTAAAGCCTATTCTTGAATTAAAGAAACATGTTGATATCAAAGCGATGAGCCATATTACCGGTGGAGGTTTTTATGAAAATATTCCGCGTGCCCTTCCTAAAGGTTTATCAGCAAAAATAGATACACAATCATTCCCAACGTTGGAAGTCTTCGATTGGCTTCAAAAACAGGGCAACATTTCAACGAATGAAATGTATAACATATTTAATATGGGCATTGGATATATAGTTATTGTTGACAAAAAAGATGTTCAAACAACATTAACAACGTTACGTGCAATGGATACAACTGCATATGAAATTGGTGAAATTATAAAAGATGATGATACACCTATTCATTTATTGGAGGTAGAATAGTGACCAATATCGCGATTTTTGCCTCAGGATCAGGTAGTAACTTTGAAAATATCGTAAAACATATTCAATCAGGGCAATTGTCTGGTATCAATGTAACGGCAATGTATACAGATAATGAAGGGGTACCCTGTATTGATAGAGCTAAAAATTTAAATATTCCAATTCATATTAACAAGCCAAAAGACTTTTCATCCAAATCTTTATATGAACAGCATCTACTTAAATTATTATCCAGTGAGGAAGTTCAGTGGATTGTATTAGCTGGTTATATGAGATTAATTGGACAAGACTTATTACAAGCTTATGAAGGACGGATATTAAATATACATCCCTCATTATTACCTAAATTCAAAGGTTTAGATGCCATAGGACAAGCGTTAGAGAGTGGAGATACTGTCACTGGATCAACTGTCCATTATGTAGATAGTGGGATGGATACGGGAGAAATTATTGAACAACAGCAATGTGATATAAAACCGGACGATACTAAAGAACAATTAGAAGATAGAGTAAAACATTTAGAATATGAACTTTATCCAAGAGTTATAGCTAAAATCATTAAATAGAGGAGTATCTTATAGAATGAAAAAAGCAATATTAAGCGTTACTAATAAAAGTGGAATTGTCGAGTTTGCAAAAGCATTAACTAACTTAGACTATGAACTGTATTCTACGGGTGGTACAAAACGTGTATTGGAAGATGCGAATATCAATATTAAGTCCGTGTCAGAGTTAACACAATTTCCAGAAATTATGGATGGTCGTGTTAAAACACTACATCCAGCTGTCCATGGTGGTATTTTAGCTGATCGAGATAAGGAACGTCATTTAGAGCAATTACGAGAACAACATATTGATTTAATTGATATGGTAGTGGTCAACCTATATCCTTTCCAACAGACTGTTGCTCAACCTGAGGTAACAGAAACTGATGCAATAGAAAATATTGATATCGGTGGACCTACAATGTTAAGAGCAGCTGCTAAAAACTTTAAACATGTTACAACTATCGTACATCCTTCCGATTACAACGAGGTTATTGAGAGAATTAAAAATCAACAATTGGACGAAGCATATAGAAAATCGCTAATGGTTAAAGTTTTCCAACATACAAATGAATATGATCATGCTATTGTTAACTATTTCAAAGATAATAAGGAAACACTAAGATATGGTGAAAACCCTCAGCAATCTGCATATTTTGTTAGAACATCTGATAGCAAACATACGATTGCTGGTGCAAAACAATTACATGGTAAACAATTGAGTTTTAATAATATTAAAGACGCAGATGCAGCGCTCAGTTTAGTAAAAAAATTCAACGAGCCAACTGCTGTAGCAGTAAAACATATGAACCCGTGTGGAGTAGGAATTGGACAGTCGATTGATGAAGCATTTCAACATGCTTATGAAGCGGATAATCAATCAATATTTGGTGGTATTATAGCATTGAATAGAACAGTAGATGTTAAATTAGCTGAAGCATTACATTCTATCTTTTTAGAAGTAATTATTGCACCTCAATTTACTGAGGAAGCTTTAAAAATATTGACACAAAAGAAAAATATTCGTTTATTACAAATAGATATGACAATTGATAATGCTGAACAAGAATTTGTTTCCGTTTCAGGTGGTTACTTAGTACAAGATAAAGATAATAAAGATGTGACTCGAAACGACATGACTGTTGCTACCGACACTCAACCTACAGAAGCACAGTGGGAAGCTATGCTCCTAGGTTGGAAAGTTGTAAGTGCCGTTAAGAGTAATGCAGTGATATTGAGTAACAACAAACAAACAGTTGGTATAGGTGCAGGACAAATGAATCGTGTAGGTTCCGCTAAAATTGCAATCGAAAGAGCAATAGAAATTAACGATAATGTTGCGCTTGTTTCAGATGGTTTCTTCCCAATGGGAGATACAGTTGAATATGCGGCCGAACATGGTATTAAGGCAATTATTCAACCAGGTGGTTCAATTAAAGATCAAGATTCTATTGATATGGCTAATAAATATGGCATTACAATGGTTATGACAGGTATGCGTCATTTTAAACATTAATTTTTGAAAAGAAAGGGGTAATCTATTGAAAGTTTTAATAGTTGGAGCTGGTGGACGTGAACATGCATTAGCTTCTAAAATCAATCAATCTCCAATTGTAGATAAGGTTTACGCGATTCCAGGAAATGATGCAATGGTCAATATTGCTGAAGTGCACGGTGAAATTGCTGAATCAGATCATCAAGCTATTTTACATTTTGCTCACCATAACGCAATTGATTGGGTAATCATTGGCCCTGAACAACCTTTAATAGATGGGTTAGCTGATTTATTAAGAAATGCAAATATTAAAGTGTTTGGTCCAGGACAAGATGCGGCTCAAATTGAAGGTTCAAAATTATTTGCCAAGCAATTAATGGACAAATATCATATTCCTACAGCAGAATATAAAGAAGTAAGTTCACGTAACGAGGCGTTGCAATATGTTGAAACTTGTGATTTACCAATCGTAATAAAGAAAGACGGTTTAGCAGCAGGTAAAGGGGTTATTATTGCTTTTACAAGAGAAGACGCATTAGAAGGGGTCGAAACAATTTATCAAGAAGAAAAAGGAAAAGTCGTTTTCGAAAGTTATTTAGAAGGAGAAGAGTTTTCTTTAATGACTTTTGTAAATGGAGATTATGCGGTTCCTTTCGACTGTATTGCTCAAGATCATAAGCGAGCATTTGATAATGATCAAGGACCAAATACTGGTGGAATGGGCGCATATTGCCCAGTACCACACATTGATGCATCTGTTCTTGAGCAAACTAATAAGGAGATTGCTCAACCTATTGCTAAAGCTATGGTACAAGAAGGTCATGACTTCTTTGGATTACTATACATTGGTGCAATTTTAACAAAAGATGGACCTAAAGTTATCGAGTTTAATGCACGTTTTGGTGATCCTGAAGCACAAGTATTATTAACACGTTTAGAAAGTGACTTAATGCAACTTATTATCGATTTGGAAAATTGTAAACCTATTCATTTTAACTGGAAAGATGAAGCTGTTGTAGGAGTAATGCTAGCATCTAAAGGATACCCTGGTACATATGAAAAAGGGCATGAAATAAGTGGTTTTAATCTAGATTCTCATTATTATGTGAGTGGATTAAAGAAAGAAGGTCAATGTTTTGTGAATTCTGGCGGACGAGTTATCCTAGCTATAGGGGAAGGTCCAACAGTTGAAAAAGCACAAGCAAACGCATATGAACATGCACGACAAATAAAAAGTGACAATCTTTTTTATCGTACTGATATTGGGAATAAAGCCATTACTAAGTAAAATTGGTTGTTCAATTCGAAATAAAGTCCTTCGTTGATTGGATATGATCAACGAAGGACATTTTTTTATGATTTCTATTTACATTGGAATAAAATGAATAGTTACTTTTAATTAAATATTGGGTGTGTAATTATTAGTCTAATTGTCCAAAACGGACATCATGAATACCGGTAATTGGAAGGTATGATGATAAGACAAATGACAAAGTAATGATAATTAATATACAAGCAACAAAGATGATATCTTTATATGAAAATGGAACCCGATAGTAGTATGTTCTTGGACCATCTTTAAAGCCTTTAGACTCCATTGCAACAGAAAGTTGATGTGCACGTCGAATATTTTGACTTAATAAAGGTATGACTAAGTGGTTAAGACGCTTGATTCCTTTATAGTTAGATGCATCTATCATTTGATAACGCATTTTTAGGGAACGTCTTAATTGAACAAGAGAACTTATTATAAGTGGAACCATTCTAATCGCTGCCATAAAAGCATAAGCAAATTTAGGCTTCACCTTTAAATGTTGCATTAAACTATAAAAAATCATTACAATTTGTGAAGTTAGTGCGATTAGTATACCAAACATTGAAACGGTAATTGTTCTCATAGATAGATGAAGACCTCGTACAATACTTTCTGTACTTATTTGCAAAATACCAAATTTTACAAGCATATGTTCTCCATCACCATATAAAATCATAAATAATGACGACATCAAGGCAAAGAGTGTTGTGACTAATATAAATATTGCAGTTATTTTAAATTCTGTACCGTTAAATAAAAGTAAGAACATAAACATTAATATGACGATATAAATCATAAAGTCGAAGTTATGGATAAATATAATGAAAAAGAATAATGCGATACCTAAAAGTAACTTAGTAATGATATTTACATCATCAACGAAGGTGTGGCGTTTTTTCCATCTTTCAAACAATGCGTTCACCTTCCATTTCTTTAAGATACCCATCTTCCACGCGTAATCGTCTTGTTGGATATCGTTTAATAATTTCTGGATCATGTGTCACCATGATAATTGTTTGACCTTGATTAACGCGTTCTTGAAATAACTTGATAAGTTGAAATGTATTATGACTATCTAGGCCGAATGTTGGCTCATCTAATAAAATAATCTCTGCCTTTGAACTTAATGCTGTTGCAACACTTAAACGACGCTTTTGACCTGTTGATATTTCAAAAGGATGATGATCCTTAACTTGATCTAAATGTAATAATTTTAATAGATCCATAGTTTCATCATTCGCATGCTTAGGATCTAAGTGATTATAATGAATATACACTTCATCATAAACAGAATTCGTAATAAATTGTAATTCAGGATTCTGATATACCAAATACATATGCTTTGCCGCTTGTTTAATTTTAGATAATAATTGGTCGCGATAAAACATGTTACCTTCATATTTAATCAGTTGTAACATAGCTTCTAGTAAAGAGGTTTTACCAGCGCCATTTTTACCAGTGATTGTTAACCATTCACCTGAATACAGTTTAAGCTCCTTGGATGAAAAAAGTGTCTTTTTACCTCTAATAATTTGCCCGTCGTCAAAATGAAATAAGAGATTCTTTGTTTGATTAGGTAATGGGATGGGGCGTGGTGCACTCTGCCATGCTCTAGGGTGCCAAACTCCGTATTCAGTTAATAACGCTTCATAATGATCTAAGATTTGTTCAGGGGTGTCGTCAGCAACAATTTGACCATCATAGTTTAATAACAATACGCGGTCAACATGTTGCCAAATATGTTCAACCTTATGCTCAACAATTAAAACTGTTTGATCTTCCCAAAGATTGATTAATTTCTTCCATAAATCTTCAGTTGCTTTTACGTCGAGCATTGCAGTAGGCTCATCTAAAAAAAGTGTCTTTGATTTTTGTAGTATTGTTTCAACAATAGCTAACTTCTGTTTCATACCACCACTTAGATTGTTGACATATGTTTTATGAGTAACATTGAGGTCTACAGATTTTAACGCGTCTTCGATTTCTTGATCCATCTCACTTCTAGGAATATTTCTATTTTCTAAAACAAATGCAAGTTCTTCATATACTTTTGGCATACAAAATTGATTATCTGGATCTTGAAATATAACGCCACTATCATGATCAATATTCAATTCATCATATTTCATCGGAAGTTCAATTAAATTAGGTACTATTCCACTTAATACATTAAGTAATGTGCTTTTACCTGATCCGGAAGGACCGAGTAAAAGCACTTTTTCTTTATTTTTAATCTCAAGATTTAAGTTATCGAATATTTTCCTATCACCATTCGGATACTTTAAACGTAAATTTTTAACACGTAACAATTAAAAAATCCCCTTATAGGTTATCGTAATCTTGTTGTGATGCTGGTCTGAAGAATTTAGTTACACCAGTTTTATCTAATGCTTTGACAATCCAGTATGAAACTAAACCAGCTAATACAATTCCGCTAATTGAACGGAAAATGATAAATAGTAGTAAGTTCCATCCAGCAACTTCGTTTAAGTAACCATAGAAGTAATCCACTGGGAAAGAGATTAAAGCAGTTGCTAATCCAGCAAGCATTGCTACAGCAGCAGAACGTGATTTGTATTTAAAAATAGCAAATATAATTTCACAAGCCAGTCCCTGTAATATCGCATATATGATAGTAGGTATATCAAATTTTCCCATGACAATCGTTTCACCAGCTCCAGCTGCGATTTCTGCTAATAATGCTATACCTGGCTTAGGAATGATTAAGTAACAAACGACTGCTGCCATAAACCATACACCATATGTAAGTTGTTCTAAGTGAATACCCGCAACTTGTACAATATTGTAAACAAACCACCATAAGTTATAAATGATGGCAAATACTACTGAAATTAAAACTGTCACAAGAATTTCAGATAGTTTTAAACCTTTTGACATAAAAACATCCTCCTAAAAAACGCACAACCATCTCTAGGAAAGTTGTGCGTCAGAAGCAACATCTAATCATAATTCATTAGATGTATAACAACACTTTCCTACGCTAGTAACTAGCTAGATCAGGTTCGAAGGGTTTGAGGTTAGCCTCATCTCAGTAAAGAATACACCCCTAGTGCGTTCAATTATTTAATTAACTTAAATGTATGATTTTTATCATATATTGTCAAGGTTCTTTCAAGTATAGTTATTTAAACAAGAAATATATTTACTATTTTAGAGATGAATTGCAATAAATGTGTATCATGATGAAGTTTATAGAATTAATGATTTAAATTTTTCTAACAAATCTTTAATTTGATATTAAAAATAGCTAAATAAAAAAGATTAGTATAGTTTTAAGTGAATTAAATTAAAAAATAACCAATTGTTTGTGTTATTACACAATAAGGGGTAAAATATACTTGAAAGCGATATCATACAGATTTTCAAACTTTTATTTAATTGGAGTGATGTTTCTATGTATTATACAAATAGTAATTACGAAGCGTTTGCTCGACCTAAAAAACCTGAAAATGTTGATAGTAAATCAGCCTATTTAATAGGGTCTGGATTAGCTTCTTTAGCTGCAGCATGTTTTTTAATTAGAGATGGACAAATGAAAGGCGAAAATATCCATATTTTAGAAGAATTAGATATCTCAGGCGGAAGTTTGGACGGTATTAATATGGAGCATCATGGCTTTGTCGTACGTGGTGGTAGAGAAATGGAAAATCATTTTGAATGTTTATGGGATTTATTTAGAAGTATTCCATCATTAGAACAACCTGATGCATCCGTTTTAGATGAATTTTATTGGTTGAATAAGGAAGATCCTAACTATTCTAAATGCAGAGCCATTTATAGTGGCGGTAAACGCATTGATACTGATGGCAATTTTACATTGTCTAAAAAAGCTATTAAAGAAATTTTAAGTTTATGTATGAAAAAAGAAGAAGATTTAGAAGATGTTAAAATTTCCGAAGTTTTCACTGAAGATTTTTTAAATTCTAATTTTTGGTTATATTGGAAAACAATGTTTGCTTTCGAACCTTGGCATTCAGCAATGGAAATGCGTCGATATCTTATGCGTTTTGTTCACCATATTGGTGGTTTGGCAGATTTTAGTGCTTTAAAATTCACTAAATATAACCAATA
>ENA-ORXC01000140-ORXC01000140.1-marine-metagenome-genome-assembly--contig:-NODE-140-length-71579-cov-7.693435_pt1 | contig 71579 bp, 78 predicted proteins | sample MGYA00237865_ERZ511478 | MGnify/ENA metagenome assembly ERZ511478
ATAATGTAATAAATCATATGTACCATAAGTAATTACTCGTTTCATGATACGTGATTCTCCTTAACTAAATATTTAATGAAAATTTATATTCTTAATGTAGCATAAATTATTAACGCTTACCATTAATTAAACAAAAAGTAATTCTTTATTTAAAAATTAAATAATCTTTTCTTATGATTTATTTAGTATTTGTTTTAATTTTTGTTTACTTGAAAATGCTGATTTTTTTGGAAATATTTGAGCCAAAAATCGAATATATCCGGGTCTACCAATTCCCACCTCTAATAGAGCACGTCTCCATTGATGATATAGAGGCTTAGTCCAATGTGTCGCACCTTGTTCTACCGCTTCTACTATTCTAAACATGGCATCTCCAGAATAATGTGTCTCTTGCATCAATTTAATATACTGCGTCACACTTTCGATAAATGATGATGTAATAGCGCTATTTTTTAATAAATGCGCTTGAATTAAATAACTTACGATTAAATTATCCATTCGATAACTATAGTATGTTTTCTCATTCATTAGTAATAACAATTCCATTACACGTTGACGTACTTTCATTGCATCTTCCATATAAGGTAAAAATGTATCTGCACGACGATCTGTAACTGAACCTTCTCGCTCATTATAACCATATGCAATAATAGACATGAGATTAATATCACGTGCTTTTGAATATGCTCTCACCATAAAAGTATGTTCTTCGCAAAATACAACATCTTCATCAAATCTTAGTGAAGCAAAGCGAGCACTGAATAGTTTCCCGCCTGGTCCAATCGATTGTAGAATTTCAGGATTACGTTCTAATGTAACCACTTCATCTCTTTTAATTTCCTCATGTGTTGGAAATACTTTCCACTCACCATGAACATCTCGTCCAATTTGACCAATTACAATATCCGTTTCACTGTGATTCTCAAATGTTTTTATCATGGCATCAATACGACTCGGTAAATACTCATCATCCGCATCTAAAAACATAAATGCCTCTGTATCATCGTCCATCGCTGCTAAGCCTACGTTACGACTTCTAGCAGCGCCTTGATTATCTTGATGTATTACCTTAATATTTGGATATTCCTTTTGCAATTCAGTTAATACTTGTTTTGTGTTATCTGTAGAGCCATCATTGACACAAATAATTTCAAATTCAGCTTCTGTATCAATAGAGGTAATAGCCCTTCTAATTGTATCCTGTCCATTATATACAGGTATAATAATAGCTAATTTCATTCTTTCACCAACTTATCTATATAATTTATAACTTGATTCAATGTTTCTTTAGTATTATATTTATGCCAATTTTTAAATAACGGCTTTAATTGATTATCTTGTTGTTGAATTTTAGTAATTAATTCTTCCTCTGTTGCCACTTTATATTCATTAGGAATATCATAATAAAATTGATTAAGCCCTCTAACACGTTCATATTCTGTTTCGTCATAGACGTAAAATAGTGTTGGTTTATTAAGTAAACTTGCTTCTATCGGAATAGAGCTATAATCACTAATAATGATATCAGCCATAATAAGCAATGATGTAGTATCAATGTCTTGTGTTGTTCCATGGTTAGAAATTGATGGATGTAAATGACTTATTAATGTATATTCAGGCAATTGACTATTGAAATGTTCCTTATTAATTTGGCGATTTTCTTGATGATTTTCTCTATAAGTCGGCAAGTATACTGCTAATTTACCTTGAATACCATACTGATCTTTCAATCTTTTTTGAGCTTTGTTTATATCTGTTTTTAAATATTTATATAATCTTGGAAGACCAAAACGTAACATCTGAGAAGGTTGCGCATCAAATGATTCATTAAAACAATGCCCCATTTCATCGGCACCAATCAAATAATAATCTGTTGCATTATACACACGTTTATATTGGTTTACTACACTAGGATTATTTAAATCAACTTGATGATCGGTTAATCCAAAATCTTTTAATGCTCCAGAAGCATGCCAAGTCTGAATCACTGTTTGATTTTGCTTTTTATGGTAGGCGCCCATCATTAAATAATACGTATCAATTAGAATCACTTTTGCTGTACTTAAAGCCTTAATGTGTGCAATAACATTCTTATTACCTGCCTTGATATATGTGACATTAGGTAAATCTTGAATATGGTGACGGTGCTTATCAGTAGTAATCACTGTTAAACGATAACCTTTAGCACATAATCTCTCTATAATCGGCAACATATCATTAGGAAAAGTCATCATTACAACTATGCTTTTCTGTTTAACCTTGAATCCTCTAAACAGCAAATTAAATATAGCAATAACGCACATATATATTTTTTTAATTAAAACTCTCATCTTTTCACCGTCTTTATACTGATTTATTGTTATTTATAAATTATAAACGATTCCTACTTTGATAGAAAATAATTATCCTTTCTTTACATTTAACATAAAAAACAGACCAACCTTTAAAGTCAGTCTGCTTTACTCTTCAAATTACGATATTCCCTTATAAGAAATCTGCAAAATGATCTCTATATTTCTTATGAAGGATAGAACCTAAAACAAAGAATACCAAAATAACCACGACGTTATATAGTGCCATTTTCCAATGATCAATGAAGTACCATTGGTGGAATAAAATAGCTGCACGATATGATTCAGCGATAAAATACACTGGATTGAACATCATAATTTTATGAACAATACCACTCACACCGTGATCTTTAGGTATCCATAAAATTGGAGACATATAAAATAGTATTCTCATTAATGCTTGCATAGCCATTTGAGTATCTCTAACTAAAATACCTAACGTTGATGTAAATAATGCAACAGAAGCAGTTAATAAAAACGCAAATGGTACATAAAGGAATAACTGAATAATATGAATAGATGGGTAAATACCTCTAAACATACACGCTATAATAATGATCAAAAGCAAGCCAATATGTCCATAGAATCTACTCGTTACTATATAAGTAGGAATGATAGACATAGGAAAATTCATCTTAGCGACTTGATTAAATTTTTGTGATATAGATTTGGTACCCTCGAGTACACCTTGGTTAATAAAGAACCACATACTAATACCTACAAGTAACCAAAATACAAATGGTATACCATGTACAGGTGAATTACTTCTAATTCCCAATCCGAAAACTAACCAATACACCATTATTTGTAAGGCTGGGTTTAAAAGTTCCCAAGCAATCCCTAAATAGTTACTATGGTTAGATATTTTAATTTGGAATTGAGCAAGTCTTTGGATTAAATAAAAGTTTTTGATGTGTTCTTTAAATACAGTTACAACTGCTGACATTGAATTAAACCACACTTTCAAACATTTAATATATTTATATACAATTGATAAATGAGATAAAATGAATCAGACAATTCTTAAAGTAATCTCAAATTAAAAGAATGCTTATACTAATTAACATAAAATATGTAAAGTACGCGCTTAAGAATTAATGATGTTATATCTCAAACTCATTGTTTTTAATATGGAATTTTGTTTTATTCGAATGAAGCATTATAAACAAATTTATTTCAGTGTAAGAAATTAGTTTATTATATCTTCATCTTATTATACAATCATTTAAGTTATAAAACACAATTAAGCATTTTACAAGATTATTGTTTGATGTTTATTAAGCCATTTTATTATAAGACATAACTCCTATAGACATTTACAAAATATTAAACAAAATCTTCTGTTCACTTTACACTAGGTTAATAAATTTAACAACTGATGTGTTGTATATTATAATCTATATAAATGCAATTAAGGAAGGACTAATTATGAGCGTATCGGTAAATATAGAACATGTAACTAAAGAATATCGTATATATAGAAATAATAAAGACCGTATTAAAGATTCCCTAATTCCGAAAAATAAAAATAAAACATTTTTCGCACTAGATGATGTTTCTCTTCAAGCACATGAAGGTGATGTTATCGGCCTTGTTGGTATAAACGGTTCAGGAAAATCCACATTAAGTAACATGATTGGTGGTTCGTTATCTCCTACTTCTGGTAATATTGATCGTAAAGGTGATGTTAGCGTTATAGCTATCAACGCTGGTTTAAATGGTCAATTAACTGGTGTAGAAAATATTGAATTCAAAATGTTATGTATGGGGTTCAGACGTAAAGAAATTAAAGAATTAATGCCACAAGTTATTGATTTTAGTGAATTAGGTGAGTTTATTTATCAACCTGTTAAAAAATATTCTAGTGGTATGCGCGCTAAACTCGGGTTTTCAATCAACATCACTGTAAATCCTGATATTTTAGTAATCGACGAAGCATTATCTGTAGGTGATCAGACTTTCACACAGAAATGTTTAGATAAAATTTATGAATTTAAAGAAGCTAATAAAACTATATTCTTTGTTAGTCACAACATACGCCAAGTTAAAGAATTTTGTACAAAAATCGCGTGGATTGAAGGCGGCAAACTTAAAGAATTTGGTGAATTAGATGATGTTTTACCACAATATGAAAAATTCCTAAAAGAATTCAAGAAAAAATCAAAAGATGATCAAAAAGCATTTAGAAGAGACCTAGACGCTTCTCGCTTTGTCGTAAAATAATTTACCCATTAGATTTATATCGCTATTTTTAAAGGCAACCAATGCGTGTTCAAACTAACACATTGGTTGCCTTTATTGTATTTCATATATAACAAATAATTATTAATGTTTTCTCTTTTGTTTAGCAATTTTTATCATGAATTTAGGAATACTTTTTAATCTGCCAAGACGTTTCCAATCAATTAATAGACGATATATCCATTCAATATTGAATTTTCTAAAGAATTTAGGCGCACGCTTTTTAGCGCCACTAAACACTTCAAAAGAACCGCCTACTCCCATCATAACAGTGTGTTGGAATTGTTTGCTATGTCGGGCAATCCATTTTTCTTGTTTTGGATACCCCATACCCACAAAAATATAATCAGGATTAAAAGTATCTATCCTTTTAATAACTGTTTCATCTTTTAAATTAATATAACCATGATGATGCGCAAAAGTTACTCTTGGATATTTAGCCTTTAATTGTTGTTCTGCTTTTTCAATAATTTCATTTTTCGAACCTAAGATAAATACTTTTTGTTGATTTGCATTGGCTATTTTTAAACATTCTTCTAATAACTCTATTCCTGGAATTCTGTGCGGTAATGGTTGCTTTAATCGATGAGATGCTTTTACTATACCTGTACCATCAGCTATAACATAGTCCGCACTATTAATAAGCTGTTGATAATCTTGGTGTTCTGATGCATAGTCTACAATTTCAGGATTTGCAGTAACTATAAACAAATTATGAGATGTTGGTGTTGTGAAAAATGTTTTAATATTTTCAACCATTTCTGACATTGTTACATGGTCAAAATATACACCTAAGATATTAACCTTTTTACTATTCTGCTGACCCTTAAATGTCATAAAAGAAATCTCCTATCCTACTTGGTCAATAACCCTATATAATGTTGCCAAGTATTATCCTATATATCAAAATTGTTTTAATTCTAACTAAAATGTACGATTATTTTAACACATCACTCAACATTCTAGAAAATTTTATTTAAACACCTATATATTCTTCTAATTTAAGTCTTAAGTCTAAAAGCCAATTTCTAAACAATAGATTATAATGAATATTAAAGTATCAAATACTTATAGATTTACTCAAACAAGTTTTTTCTATAAATGGAGCGTTAATATGTCAAAAATCGAATCATTTTTAACTACACACATTCAATTAAATATATTTATCATTTTTATTATTAGTATTATCTATATCGTCGTCCACCAAAATCGTTACAAACACTACTATCGTTATTTTGCTATTGTACTTAATTATATTCCTGTACTCACACACGAATTTGGTCATGTACTCTTCAATAAACTCTCTGGTGGTCGTGCTAAAGATTTAGTTATCGTTACGCTTCCTTCTGAAAGAGAAACGACATTACAACAGGGATACGCTATTACGCAATCGAAAGGTTATTTAGGACAATGGATTACCACTTTAGGCGGTTATATTATGCCCCCGTTAATGTTATGGTTAGGCGTTTTAACTGCATATTATAATCATCCTAGCTTTTTTATTATGTTTTATTTAGCTATATTTATTTATTTCCTAATTCTAACTTCTCGTAAGCTGTCACCTATTCTTATTATTATAGTCATGTCACTATTATTATATATACTTTTCCAATACGATGATTTAATGATTACTCACCAAATAGTGGTTTATAGTTATCACTTTATTTTAGGAGTACTGTTAGGTGAAGTACTACAATCATCGTGGACTATTTTTAAATTAACATTCCAAAAACCTAAACCTAGTTGGGATGGTAGTACACTAACACAAATCAGTAAAATCCCAACAGTATTTTATAGTCTAATTTGGATTTTCATTAATTTATATGCTGTTTATTTATTAATCAAATTATCATTTTTCTAAAAACGTAATACAAATTTTAGTTACATCAATATATAAAAAAACTTGAGTCTTACTTTTACATCTAATTTTCAGTGTATAACACCAAAATAATGTACTAGACTCAAGTTTTTTATATTATTTTTCAGCAAAAATATTCATTGCATTTTCGTAACTTAAAATAGTTATAACTTCATTTCGTTTAATAATAATCACTTTATTCGTATCATCTTTCGAAACGACTTCAACTTCATTTCCAATAGAAATATCTTTACTTGAAAGGTATACCAACAATTCAGTTTTATCTCTGACACGCTTAATAATTAACATATCACCTGGCTGAAATTCAAGTATTGTCTTCGTGTATTTCTCTTTATAATGGTGATCTCTAGGTATAACACCACCATGCGGGCAAGTCTCAGGGTAGTCTAAAATTTTGTCTAAACGTTCTACGAATAAATCTGAGATTCTATGTTCAAGAATTTCTGCTTCTTGATGCACTTCTTCCCAATTGTATTTTAAAATCTCTATCAAAAATAACTCGAGTAATCGATGTCTTTTAATAATATCTAAAGTGAGATTTAACCCTTCTTCTGTTAATTTAACACCCTTATATGGTTTCGTTTCTACATAACCAGATTTTTCTAGTCTACTTACCATTTCACTTACTGAAGGTGGCTTTATATTTAAAAATTGAGATAATTTTTTATTTGATACGAAGGATACATCGCCGTCATTCGTCAATATAGCTTTGAGATAATCCTCTTTTTCTTCAGTTAACATCATTTCACCTCACACATATTCACTTTATTGTATCACGAATCTACTTGACATGTTAAAACTTCTCAGTTTATTATAAAATAAATTAGGTTAACCTAAACTTTTAATTAGGAGGTGTTAATATTTGCTAGAAGTTAAGAATTTAAATCTATTTCTAGGTAATAAACATGTTTTAAAAGACATCAATTTTAAAATTCCTATCATCGGAGAAATTATAGGAATTATGGGACCTAATGGCGCAGGTAAATCTTCTATGCTCAAATCATTAACAGGAGATTTTCATGCATCTGGTACTCAGTTATTATATGAACGTCCAATACATAACCAATTGAAACGTATGACTTACATACCTCAAAAATCAAATATCGACTTAGATTTCCCCATTAATGTTGAAAAAGTTATCTTATCCGGATGCTATGGAGAGATAGGTTGGTTTAATCGACCGAGACATGATACTAAAGTTCAACTCAAACATTTATTAGAGGATTTAGATTTAACGTCATTAAGACATAAACAAATTTCAGCATTAAGTGGTGGACAACTTCAGCGAGTACTAGTCGCAAGAGCACTTATGTCTAAAAGTATGCTTTATTTATTCGATGAGCCTTTTATTGGAATAGATTTTAAAAGTGAACGCTTAATTATAAATAAAATTAGACAACTTAAAGCTCAAGGTAAATTAATTCTTATCGTACACCATGATTTATCTAAAGCATCACATTATTTTGATCGAATCATGTTACTTAACCAAACATTAAAATACTTTGGTAGTACTGAGGATGCACTCAATAATGACACCCTTTTAAATGATACATTTTTGTCACAATCACCTCGTCAAAGTTTAGAACGAAAGGAAGTGACCCAGTCGTGAATGACTTTTTAGCTCATATATTAAATTATCAATTTTTAAATAGGGCTTTAATTACATCGATGATTGTTGGCGTAGTATGTGGCACTGTCGGGAGCCTTATTGTTTTAAGAGGTTTGTCATTAATGGGTGATGCAATGAGCCATGCAGTATTACCTGGGGTGGCATTATCTTTCCTTTTTGGAATACCTATGTTTATTGGCGCATTAGTGACAGGAATGGTTGCCAGTATTTTAATTGGTTTTATTACTTCTAAAAGTAAGACCAAACCTGATGCAGCAATTGGTATAAGTTTCACCGCATTTCTCGCATTAGGTGTTATATTAATTAGTTTAATTAACAGTACAACAGATTTGTATCATATTTTATTTGGTAATTTACTAGCAATAACACATACAACATTCTGGACAACGATTATGATTGGTCTATTTGTTTTATGTCTTATTGTAATATTTTATCGACCTTTAATGATTTCTACTTTCGATAATACCTTTAGTAGAATGAATGGCTTAAACACGACAGCTATACATTATTTTGTCATGTTGTTACTTGCTCTAGTAACTGTTGCGAGTATACAAACAGTAGGCATTATTTTAGTAGTTGCGTTATTAGTAACACCCGCTTCAACTGCACTCTTAATATGTAAACATTTATATAGCATGATGGCAGTAGCAAGTTTTATAGGTGTTATTAGTTCAATTATTGGACTTTATTTCAGTTACATATACAACGTACCTAGTGGTGCAGCTATCGTTCTTTGTACTTTTGCTATTTATGTCATCACCTTAGGTATTACAACACTTAAAAATAAACAGAAAAGAGGCGTTGTTTAAATGAAAAAATTAATACCTTTATTACTAGCATTCTTTATTATCTTAGCTGGATGTGGCCAGTCGCAAGATGACAAACAGGATGCCGATAATCATAAATTAAAAGTAGTTACAACAAATTCAATTTTATATGACATGGTTAAAAATGTTGGCGGAAAACATGTTGACGTCCATAGTATCGTACCTGTAGGACAAGATCCTCATGAATATGAAGTCAAACCTAAAGATATTAAAAAGCTAACCGATGCAGACGTTATATTTTATAATGGATTAAATTTAGAATCTGGAAATGGTTGGTTTAAAAAAGCATTAAATCAAGCTGGAAAATCTATCGACGACAAAAAAGTCATTGCTGTATCTAAAGATGTTAAACCGATTTACCTCAACGGTGAAGAAGGCAATAAAGATAAATTAGATCCACATGCTTGGTTAAGTATTGAAAATGGTATTAAATATGTTAAAACAATTCAAAATAGTTTAATCAAGCATGATAACACTAATCAACAATATTACAAAGATCAAGGTCATCAATATCTTTCTAAACTAGAAAAATTAAACAAAGACAGTAAAGATAAGTTTAATGACATCCCTAAAGAGCGACGTGCCATGATTACTAGTGAAGGTGCTTTCAAATATTTCGCAAAACAATATGATATTAAACCAGGATATATTTGGGAAATTAATACTGAAAAACAAGGTACACCATCACAAATGAAACAAGCTATTCAATTTGTTAAAGATAACCATATTAAACACCTTTTAATAGAAACTAGTGTAGATAAAAAAGCAATGCAAAGCTTGTCTGAAGAAACACATAAAGATATTTATGGCGACGTATTTACTGATTCTATCGGTAAAAAAGGTTCAAAAGGTGATTCATATTACAAAATGATGAAATCAAATATAGATACGATTCATGGTAGTATGAAATAATATTTTAAATTCACTTGTTCAATATATACAACGACTTAATATAGTAGATGGCTGGGATAGAATGACTATGTGATTTAAATACCCAGCCACCCTATTAAGTCATATCTTGATAACTAATAGTCTCATATCGTGCGTGAATTTTATATTATCCTCCTAAAATATAAAATAGTTCTCTCACGCACGATATGGTGGTGTTAGTCTATCTCATCTCATTTATGTAGTGGGCTTATACATTATTTAATCTCCCATGCGGTAAAGGTAATATTTCATCCCCCTTTACCAGTAGTTTTAATAAGACAGTTTATGTAAAATAGGTTCGTTTTTTTCTCGAAAATTTTCAATCCTAGTATACTGACTGTCAATGTTATAAAGTCATCCCTAGTACACATAGGAAAAAAGCTCGTGAGGATCATCCTCACGAGCTTCCCTATTTTTATAATGATTCTATGACATACTATCAACGATAACCATTTCATCGTAATTAATAGATTCTCTAAGTTTTAATGCAGTGCCTTCAGTAACTTCTTCGTCTTCTATTAATTCTCTAAGTATACGTCTTTGTTCACGCAATGCATTGAGTTTTATACGTGTTAACGTATTTTCGCTTGCAGAATTAAAGAAATTGTTTGGTGTTAAGTTATCTATACGCATTAAATAACCATCACAAATCATACCTACTTCTAATTTGTTATCATTAGTAGCTTCTTGTCCTAATCGTTTAACCACATTATAGTGAACCATCTTGTTAATTTTAACAAGTTCTAATAAGTTATCTGTAACGCTTAATGAAGATGCTGAATTGATTGTTGTTTTCACACGACGTTTCAAAAGCATACCTCTAAATAATACAATGAGTCGACGTATTAATGAAGCTTGTCGATATACTTGTGTACGTTCAGCATAACGCATATAGTTTTCCAAAATACTATTAGTGATATCTCCGTCATCAACTAATTGTTCCAATGTTTTCGTTTCTACGTTAAATGCAATTTTTTGAAGTCTTTCAAGTTCTTTAGAGTTTTCATCATCTTTCTCTACTGATTTTAAGAATGTTAATTTATCATGATATTCCTTAATCACGTTACCATATCGATAACTTGTTTCAAACGTTGATCTTTGATTTAGGTAGTCTATAACATGTTCTAAAATGTAAATTCTTGCCTCTTTGAAATTCATACTACCTACTTTTACTTCAGGCGCATTAGCAGTTACAAATGGTAATAATAGTTGAGCAGCAACTAAACTTATAATAACCATTCCTGAAGCAATAAACAACAAATCGTTGCGATAAGAAAAATCTTGATGATTAGCTAAATAATACGGTAGTGTCAACGCAATGGCCAGTGAAATTGTTCCGTGAACACCACATAAAGTCATAATCAAAGCATATAAACTTCGCTTAGGTGGCTTTTCTGTTGTGTTATTGCCATCATCGTCTTGACTAATCATTTTTTGGAATGGACTGACTGATAAATAAAAATAAGGATATAATACATAAACCCATAAAAATCTAAACAGATAAACAGCCAATGCTACGAGAACAGTTATGACAATTAAAAAGATCAAATTGTGTGGTTCTGTTTTAATAATATTAATCACAACTTCAGGAACTAAAAATCCTAATATTGAAAATACAAAACCGTTTAAGACATATCCCAAAATATTCCATGTATGGTTATAACTCATTTGTAATCTTGTACGCGTTTGTGCAATTCTATCACGTTCAAAGCCGTGAACTAAGCCTGCTAACACTGCGGCGATAATACCAGAAGCATGGAATAATTCTGCCACTAAATATGTAACGAATGGTGTTAATAATTGAATAAACGTAAACATATTAATGTTTTCTATTCCACGGCGCATTAACGTCAATCTAAAACGAACTAATGCCATTCCAATAAGCAATCCTACAATTGCACCGCCTATAGAAGCAACTAGAAATTGCTCAATAGATTCCATTATTGAGAACGTTCCAGTTACAAGTACTCCAACTGCAATTTTAAATGAAATGATACCGGCAGCATCATTTAATAATGACTCACCTTCTAATATCGTCATTGCACCTTTAGGTAACACTTTCCCATTTGTAATTGCTTGCACGGCAACTGCATCAGTAGGACATAAAATTGCTGCTATGGCAAAAGCTGCACCCGTTGGTAATTCTGGCCATATCCAATGAATGAAAAATCCTACGCCCACTACAGTAGTAATAACAAGACCTAACGCCATCATCATAACTGGTTTTATATATTTTCTTAAATGGACCCTTGAGACATTAACGCCTTCTACAAATAGTAGCGGTGCGATAAGTGCGACCATAAATAATTCCGAATCAAAATTAAACTCAACAGGAATTGGAGTGATAAATAATAGCATACCTAAAGCAATTTGAATGAATGCTAATGGTACTTTCGGCATAAATGTATGAACAAATGAACTAATAATAACAACGCCGACAAATATAAGTAATGTTTCAAATATTTCCAAACTTTCACCTCTTTAATAAATTATTTTTGGGATGAAAATTAAGTAAAAAATAATGGAATTGATGTACTTCAGGGGTTAAATAAAGTAGAAGCGATTATTAAATAAAAAGCAAAACGTATATAACGGCATAATTGAATCCATTTGATAATTAAGCAGTAAGAATTCAATTAAGTTATCACAAATTGGTTTTATCAATACATCAATAATATAAATATTAATTGAAAAGTAAACACATAGAGTCTAAACGAATTTTATGATTTTGGAATGTTAAAGTACTGCACTGGTTAACAATAACGTCCAATATCAAAAGCCCAAACGTCACACTTTAAAGTTCCAAACTCATAAAACATTTTTATCACTTTCCAATAAATAACTACTTAAATTCACAATTTTCCTTGTTCAATATTTTATCATTATTTTACATAATACTTAAATAAATCGCACCTTTATTTCTCATATTTTTCTGACAAATATAAAAGCAATTAAACACTTATTTTTTAAAGTGTCCAATTGCTTTATTTCTTTTCCACAAATTATTTATAGAGCTTCTTCTTATCTTTATAATATAATTTTTCTCTTCTTTCTTCTCTCAATTTTGCTCGTGTTTTTAATTCTTCAGGCGAATTGAATTCATTTTGGCTGAGTAAAATCGAAGACTGTCTTGGCACATCATCTTTTCTATACATATAGGCACCATTTCGATAAGCAGCACGCGCTACCAAATGCATTCCAACTGGAGATGTTAAATTAATAAAAACAAGTGATAATAATAATCTAACACTGAAAAATCCAGCGTTCATAGTAAAGTAGATTAATACACCAATGATAGTCAATAATACAGATAAAGTAGAACTTTTCGTTGATGCATGACTACGTAAGAAGACATCTTGGAATTTCACAATACCTATCGCACTAATCAATGCGATAATACTACCTAGAAAAATTAAAATAGCAGAGATGAGGCTAACGATTTCTTTTATTGTTTCCATTGAAAACGCGACCTCCTCCAATAAATCTAGAAATGGATACTGAACTAACAAATGAAATAATCGCTATTAACATAATTGAATCTAGAAACGATACAGTATCCATAATGACACTCATGACACCAACGATCGACATCACAACTGCACTTGTCGCATCGAATGAAACAACTCTATCAGCAGTGGTTGGTCCTTTAATTAACCTAAGCAGACATATTAATAATGCAATACCAAATATAACCAGAGCTGAAATAATAAAAAATTGAGTCAAAGCCTGTATCATCGTGTCACCTCCAAGATTAAATCTTCATATTGTTTAATATTACGTAATAAATTCTTCTTATCTTTATCTGTCACATCAATACTATGAATTAAAAACTTATTTGTGCCTTTCGATATACGTATCACTGTCGAACCTGGCGTGATAATAATCAATATAGTTAAAAATGTAATTGCCCAGTCGTTTTTCAAATTCGTTTCGTACGTTAATAAACCTGGGTTCATATCTTTAGTTTTAAATAAAATATAATTAATTGTACTAATACTAGCTGTAATCAATTGATATAAATAAACCATTAAAAATTTAAAAGAAACCCATATTTTTCTTAAATAAAATTCTTGTCCGAAAAAACGATGTAAAATATAAATCACGATAATACCAATGAGATAGCCTGAGAAGAAGGTTGTAAACTTGAATTCATCCTCGTCTTGGAATAATACCCACAAAAATGCAATAACAATATTTAGTACGACTTGATTCATCTAGTTACTTCCCTCCTTCAAATGTGTATTAACGTTTTGATGGAATTTATGTTCATCCATATTTAGTGATGTAGCATTTTCAGTCACTTGTAATACAAGCGGTGCCGCAATACCCATTAATAAAACGACTGCAACGAGTATACCTAGAATACCTGTACGATGTTTAGGTATCTTCTTGAAGTCTACTTCTTCACCATCTTGATCGCCAAAATACATCACAAATAATATTCTAAACAAGCTATACATAGCGATTAAACTTGTCACGATCATTAAACCTAGTCCAATGTAGTTACCATTTTCAATTGCACCTTTAAAAATAAGTACTTTCCCTGGGAATCCACTAAATGGAGGTACACCGCCAATAGCTAAAATCATAACGACAAATGCTATTCCAAAAAATGGCTCACGTTTGGCAAGTCCACTCAAGTAGTGATATTGACGATAGCCTGAAATGTAAACTAGGCTACCTACAATGAAAAATAATAACGTTTTAACGATAATATCATTTGCTAGATAGAAAATAGCGCCATTCACACCTGAAAAAGTGTGTGAACCTAAACCAAGAATGACAAATCCAATTGATAAAATAACTTGGTAGGCAGCGATTTTCTTAATATCTTTATAAGCTAATACACCAAAAGCGCCTATAATCATCGTTAAACATGACATAAAAATAAGTAATGGATGCGTCACATTTTCATGATGATGGAAGATTAATGTAAAGAAACGTATTAATGCATAGGCACCTACTTTAGTCATTAATGCTGCAAATAGTGCTGCTAGTTCTGTATTTAATACTGCATATGCTTTAGGTAACCACATGAATATGACAAGTGCTGCTTTAGAACTGAATGCAACAAGAAATATGAGTGAAATCATTGTCACAGTTTGATTATCTTGCATATGACTCAATCTTAATGCAACATGTGAAAAATTAAGTGTCCCTACTGTCTTATATAATAAGCCAATTGCGAAAAGTAAGAACCATGATCCAATAATATTTAATACGACATAAATAATGGCAGCACGTAATTGTTCTACAGATTGACCTAGCGTAACAAGTACAAAAGATGCAAGTAACATAATTTCAAACATCACATATAAATTAAATAAATCAGAAGTTAAGAATGCACCTATGACACCTACAGTTAAAAACAGAATAAATGATGGTAAATGAAATCGATTGACACGTTGTTCACCACGACCAAATCCATATGCCATGATTAAAGTAACGACAAAAGATGTTATGGTTACCATTAATAAACTTAATGAATCACCTAAAAACTGTATTCCAAATGGCGCTTTCCAACCCCCAAAGTCTAATGTGATGGGATGATGATTCATTACATAAATTAGTAATAATAATGAGATAATCGTATTCACTATCATTGTATTGATACAAAGAAATTTCGATACTTTATTTTTATCTTTTATAAATACTAGTATTAAAGCGCAAAGAAATGGGAGTAACATTGGCAATATTAATAAATTACTCATTATCTTCTTCACCCCTTAATACATTGATTTCATCTTCTTTTGTTACACGATATGTTCTATAAATTAATACAAGTAAAAATGCCGTCATACCAAATCCAATAACAATCGCTGTTAATACAATTGCTTGTAGTAGTGGATCCACAAAATGTTGATGACCGCCCTTAATAAGTGCTTCAGACATTCCAGGACCATATTGACCCATACTCATAATAATCAGATTACCGGCATGCGTATATATGGAAATACCAATAACAATTCTAATTAAATTAACCGATAGAATCATATACGTACCAATAAATACTAAAAATCCTATTACTAATAATAAAATGAGATTCATGATTTACCCCCACTTATTGATAGCATCACCGTTACAATAACACCAACAACGGTTAGTAATATGCCTAGTTCAAATAAAGTCACAGTAGTCGCATGAACGTGACCTATTAGAGGTAAAGCAATATCCGCTTCAGTTTGGTATAAAAATGGCTTCCCGAAAAATGTTGGTACAATAGCAGTCATTACTGATACTAAAGAACCTATAATCATTAACTTTTTAAAATCAATTGGCAAACTAATCAGTACCTGTTTAACATCAAACGCAAGGAACATAAGAATAAATGCCGAACTGAAAATCAAGCCACCAATAAATCCACCACCTGGATTATTGTGTCCCGCAAAGAACACATAGAATCCAAATGTTAATAAGATAAACACAACAATCTTAGTTACCGTTCGTAGCACTACATCATTCTCTTTCATCTTGTCCCCTCCGATCTTTATAAGTTAATAATGTATAAATCCCAAGTCCTGCGATAATCAATACTAGACCTTCAAATAAAGTATCTAGTGCTCTGAAATCTCCTAGGATAGCGTTAACTATATTTTTACCACCAGTTAATTTATCTGCATTTTCATAGAATTTAGATATTGTTGGCATACCGTCAGTTTGCTGAGTAATGAATATGAGTGAAACAACAGTAACCGCAGTAATCAATGACACAATGATTTTGATTGTTTCTTTTTTAATATTCGCTTTTGCTCTCGGAACGTTAGGTAATCTAGAAAAACTAACGATAAATAGTATAGTCGTTATTGTTTCAACTACTAGTTGTGTCAGTGCTAAATCAGGTGCTTTCATCGCAATGAAGAATAATGTAACAGCAAATCCTATAACACCATTCAACACAACCATTGTCAGACGTTGTCTAATAAATATAAGTACAATTCCAATAATCAATGTAACAATTGATAAAATCACTTCTAATGGTCCAAAAGTAGATACATGCAACTCATGTACATGTGGAAAGCCTACACGAATATAGCCATATATAATAATGGCAACAAAGATAAGCAATGTAATGATAATGTAGTGGTTAAGTTTGTTTTTCATCAACATTCTTATACTATATCCAGAATAAGCTTCAAACTTTCTATAAATAGCCATGTAAGTATCTGTTATAGAAGCATGTTTGATTAATTTATGTGTTAAAGATTTCCAATCTACCATTAAAGCTAAAGCTATACCTACAACGATGACAATAATACTTAAAATAAGTGGTAAATTAATGCCGTGCCATTGTGAAATATGTGGTGCGATGTTATCCACTTGTGTACCTTTAGCTGTAACTGATCTTAAGGCTGGTAAAATGATGTGCTGACCAAAAAGATTTGGAATAACGAATATAATTGGTATTAATATCATTAATACTAATGCGGGCAAACTAAACGCTACAGGCTCATGAATATTTTTCTTAGTAAAATAATCTTTATTAAATTTGCCCCAAAATGTTTCTTTAATCATGTAAAGTGCATAGGTAAAGGTAAAGATACTAGCTATTACACCTATAGCAACAACTATGATCGTTAATGTAATATCAAATTGGTCTAAATGTATAGCCTTTACTAATGAATCAAAAAACATTTCTTTACTTAAAAATCCGTTTAAAAATGGCACTCCTGCCATAGATAATGCTGCTAGCAACATTGTAATATGCATTTTAGGGAACAGTTTACGCATTCCATTTAAATAACGTATGTCTCTCGTTCCAGCTTCATGATCGATTATGCCTACACCCATGAATAACGCACATTTAAAAATAGCGTGATTCATTAAATGAAATAATCCGGCAAATAATACTAAAACATAATACTCTGATAATGAATCTGAAGGATGTTGTGCATAACCGCCGCCAATTCCTACCATTGACATCATCATGCCTAATTGACTAATAGTTGAATACGCTAAAATCCCTTTTAAATCGTATTGTCTTAAAGCTGTAATAGAACCAAATAACATAGTTATTAAACCTACAAATGTCACAATATAAATATAGACATCACTTAATCCTAATACCGGAGTAAAACGGAATAATAAGAAAATACCCGCTTTTACCATAGTAGCTGAATGAAGATAGGCACTAACTGGGGTTGGTGCAGCCATTGCTTTAGGTAGCCATACATGAAATGGAAATTGTGCAGATTTGGTAAAGGCACCTAATAATATCATTAACATCATTGGCATAAATAAAGGATGATTAATAATATGATGACGTTGTGCAATAATCTCTGTAATCGTATTTGTTCCAACCATCAAATACAACATAATAAATCCTGTCAATAATGCTAATCCACCAAATACAGTTATCATGAAGGACTGTATAGCTCCCAACTGACTATTACCATTATCATACCAATAGGATATAAGTAAAAATGATGAAACACTTGTTAACTCCCAAAAGATATACATCAAAATGGTATTATTTGAAAGCACAATTCCTAACATACTAAACATAAATAATAATAAATAAAAGAAGAATCTAGGTAGGTTATCCGTATGAGGCGATAAATATTGAGTAGCATAGAAAAATACCGCTACACCTATAAGTGAAATAATTAAAGCAAACATTAAACTGAGTCCATCTAGCCTCAAGTCAAAGTTAATATCTAGCGAAGTCATCCATGGAATATGCAACGTAATCATATGTTGCTGAACAATCTGTGGTATCTTCGCAATAAAATAGATTGATGAAATAATAGGGGCACATAGTGCTATATAACCTGCCAACGCATTCATTTTACGATGTAACATGGACAATAGCACTAGACCCATAATGGCTACTAATATCACCATTAGGTTTAACAAGCCCATCAAAAGCCTCCTTTTTAATTTATAAATTCAACGCAATAACAGTATTATTATGAGTTTTATCTTTAATACCAATAAACTTCATCGTTTCATGCGTTGTTTGGTGTCCTAAATATTTTTGAATAATAGAAATGGAAATACCTGATTGATAAGCGTGATAGGCAAATGTCTTTCTAAGTGTAGTTAACCCAACATGCGGTATATTAGATTCTTCAGCTGCCTTATGAATAATGCGATATGCTTGTTGCCTAGATAATCCCTTACCGGTTCTTAATGATTGGAATATAAGTTTATCTTCCTGAATTTGATAATGATTAATATAATCTTGTAACTCATTTCTTAAATCTGGGGGCAATAAAATTTGTATAGAGGGGTCAACATTGTCAATCCAAGTTGATTTGATATTTCCACTTTCAACTGACTTTAGTCTATGGACTTTCATATTTAATAATTCACATAACTTAACACCTGTATGTATCGCAAATTTAAATAATAAATAATCTCTTTGTGAACGAGATCGCAATATAGTGTACATTTTTTGTATGTCTTCTGTATTTCTAATAGGTTCTACTTGATTCATACGTCCTCCTGAAAAAAGTTTCTTATTCAATGATAAATCATATTTATGTAACATTAAAGCAGTTTGCTTAAAAATAAATTAATAAATAGTGTCCCTTTTAAAATTTACTTTCGATATATAAAGTGAAAGGAGGTCATTACAATGAATGAAGTTAACCAACTTGTAGTTGTTTTAACACGTGTCACTTATGATTCAGAAGGTAAAGCAACTCAACACAAACGTCGTTTTTCAAATTTAAAGCCCACTGCTACAGATGAACAAATCAAAACGTTTTCTTCTATTATTGAACGATTAACTGGAGAATCATTCGATAAAGTTGAAGCAATTAGAACTCAAGCATTAGTATAGGAGGACTAACATGAAGACTACATTAGATCTTGTATTCAAAAATCAATTAGACAAACCTGTTAAGTTACAAATACCCGAAAATGACAGCTCTATAACTGAACAAATTGCAAAAGAATGTATGAAACAGTTATTAAAGTTAGATATTTTAAAATCAACTGAAGGCCCAATTAATAAAATCTATGCAGCGTATATCGTAACTAAAAATACTCAAATTCTTTTTGAAAACAAATAGATAGTGCCAATTTGATATTTAAACCGCTTCTCACTGAACAATGATTCAGTAAGAAGCGGTTTTTTTATTATCATAGAATATGAATATTATGACCTCATATTTCTCTATATGATTTAACGCCATCTATTTTATATAACCCTTATTTCCGTTATAATTAATTCACTATATAAGAAATGAGTGACACACAATATGGCTTTTCTATACTTTTTAGGTATTTTTGTAGGTATGTTAATCCCAATACAGACTTCAGTGAATTCAAGACTTAGTCAATATACGAAGTCTTCTTTTTATGCTTCAACAATTTCTTTCGGTGTTGGCACAGTATGTTTAATTATTCTTAATTTAATCATTAATCCTCAAATGTTGGCGCCAAGCTTCCTTACTCATCAAGACATCAATTATCATTGGTTCATCGGTGGTTTATTAGGTGTATGTTTCTTAACAGGAAATTTATTATTATTACCTAGACTTGGTGCTGCGCTTACAGTAGTCATTACTGTGGCTGGTCAGATTATCATGGGTGTCACAATTGATACGTTAGGTTTGTTTGGTGCAAATGAACAATCATTCACCCTTTTTAAAGCCGTTGGAATTATATTATTACTCATCGGTATATTATTAATGAATCAAATACCTAAAGACAAATTAATGGGGAAATCTAATTCTCGTTTATATATATGGTTAATTGTAGGATTTATTTTTGGTTGCGCACCTCCTATACAAACTACAATTAATAGTGCGTTAGCTAAAGAAGTTGATTCTTCTTTCTTTGCTTCCCTCGTCTCGTTCACTATAGGTACTATCGCTTTATTGATTTTGACTCTTATATTCCATAAAAGTTTAAAAGTACATCGTTCACATGAAAAATTAGGTCAAATTAAACCTGTTTATTTTGTCGGTGGTGTATTAGGTATGGCATTTGTCACTTCAAACATCGTATTAATGCCTTTTCTAGGTGCCGCTCTGACAACTATTGTAGGTATGCTAGGTCAAATGTTAATGGGTGTCATTATCGACCACTTTGGTTTACTAGGTACGCCTAAAAATAAGATCACTCTTCGTAAATGCATAGGATTAGTCTGTATCGCAATTGGCATTATACTATTACGTTTATTCTAATCGAGTTCTATTTATGAACTCGATTTTTATTTATTTTATTCATATTAACAATAAATTTATACAAAATTAAAATCTAATTTAATTTCAATATACCTCAATATAATATTGTATTGTATAATATACCCATCTATTTCCACGAGGTGAACTTATTGAATTTAAAAAAACTAACTATTTTTATTTTATCCACTCTATTGTTAATTATTTCTCTCTACTTTGGATTTTACTTCTATCATTCTTCTCAACAACAATCTCAATCCAATCAATTCAAAACTATAAAGGTTAAACATAAGCTTTTATTATCTACAATAGGCACTCAAGAAGCAGTCAAAAGTTTTAACATTTACTATAATGATCAACTTGGTTACATCAACCAATTCTTAGTTAAAAATCAATCAAGTATCAAAAAAGATACACCCCTATTCGAATATTTTAACCCCTCTAAACAAAAACAACTTGAGCTACAACAACATTTAACCCTTTCCCAAATTCAAAAAGCATTTCCCAAGTTATCGATTCAACAACAACAACAATTACTTGAAAGAACTTTAATGACATCACAATTTGTTAAAGATAAATCTGAAACCCGTACAACCATTTATTCTCCAACTTCTGGAAAGGTACACTTTTACTCAATCACCTTCAAAAAGTAACAACAAAATAATGCAAATTAATAGCCATGAACGCATCATTCGTGCTAATATATCAGAATCCGAAAAAGATAAATTAAGAATTAATCAAGATATTTCAATCTATTCTAATGATAAAAAAAGTTTTATAGGAAAAATAAAATATATCTCAGATATTCCACAACAAATTAAAAGTAACCAATCCACGTACCAAATTGAAATATCAACTCAACAACATTTCGCTATTGGTACACACTTTAAAATCAAACTTTTCTCAAATGATATTCTCGTCCCTAAAACAGCATTAATTGATAATAAATATGTACTTGTACAATTAGGTCATCGTTTAGTTAAACGACAAGTTACATATCAATTAACAGACCAAAAAAATATGATTAATGTTACACAAGGGTTAATGTTAAATGAAAAAGTCGTTGAAGCACCTTCAAAGTCACTACAAAGTTCTTATAAATAATTTATTTGTAATAATTATTGCAAAAACTTTACTTTTCAGTTGTTTTTTTATTAAATTACAGAAAATTTGAATTTGTTATGATAAATTTGTAATTGAAAAATGCTATATATATGAAAAAATGTTATACCATAATCAATAATTAGTTTTATAAACACTTATTTGTTTACTTCTTAAATTTATTTAGTTATAATTAACTAAATAATATAGCATTAAATATATTTCTTTAAATAAATTTAATACTAAATTATGGCAGACACTTCATATTTTTCAAAAAAGAGATATAAATATATAAAATCGGGTAAAGACACTTATAAAGGTATATGTAAGTGTATATAAATAGGGAGGTTTCAGTAATGGCTATTTCAAAAATAAATGATTGCTTCGAGTTACTAGCAATGGTCACTTATGCTGACAAATTAAAAAGTATTATCAAAAAAGAATTTTCAATTAGCTTTGAAGAATTCGCAGTTTTAACTTATATTAGTGAACACAAAGAAGAGGAATATTACCTTAAAGATATTATTAACCATTTAAACTATAAACAACCACAAGTTGTTAAAGCGGTTAAAAACTTATCACAAGAAGATTATTTCGATAAAAAACGTAACGAACATGATGAAAGAACTGTATTAATCTTAGTTAATACTAAACAACGTAAAAAAATTGATGAATTATTAAAACGTGTTAATAATCGTATTACAGAAGCAAACGACGAAAACGAAGTATAAGTCTCGTATTGAAGTATAGCTTTGTTAAAAGATACGCATATTTTAGCTACCAACTTAATATACTTTAATGTACGTATCTACTTTGCTTACCTATCTTGATAAAGATAGGTATTTTTTAATGATGAATTGTTTGGAAGATGATTAAAATGTGTCTGACATTAAAAAGGTTACTTATCATGATTTAGCATGATAAGTAACCTTTTTTGCTTATCTAAATAAACTATTTTGATATCCAATGTTCAATTGAACTTATAAAATCTAAGTATACATTTATAAATTTTTCTGGCTCTTCAATATGTGGTGCATGTCCTGACTCATTGAATATCATTTTAGTAATATTTTCAAAATGATCATCAACACAATAATTGATTTTATCTTTAATTAACGGATCATAGAAACCATTTATAATTAATGTTGGTACGTTAACCAACTGTGTAGCTTCTTGTTCTTCTGCATTAGAAGATATTAGAGCTCTAATCGCTATAGCACTTTCTTCTGCTGAAGGTCTGCTATACATTCTTTGATCTTGAAACCATTTCATTGTATTATCTTGTTCTTTAAATAGAAATGGAAATAATAATAACAACGCTTCGGATTTATTAAAACCAGCAACTAAATCTTGATGATCCACCATCAATTGTGTGAAACCATGAGCAATATCCTCCCTTTTAGAAGAAATCGCAGTTAACGAAATGGTTTTAAAAGGATATTTTTCGGTGAAACGTTTTCCAATTAATCCGCCCATATCATGTCCTAAAATATGTGCCGAGCTTATGTCTAATTGATCCATTAACATATATAAGTCTTCAATGTGATCTTCTAAATCATACACTTCACATCGTGACGATTTCCCATGACCACGTACATCATAAGTTATGACTCTATAGCGGTCACTTAATTGTTCAGATAATTGTTTAAATGCTGCTAAGTTGCCATCTAATCCATGAATTAATACGATGGGAATGCCTTGCCCTACATCACGATAAGCAATTTCAATTTCATTGCTTAATTGAACTTTATCCATAGTGGCACCTCCCTTTAGTAATTACTATACCCATTTGAAAATATCTTTACGCCAATATTTAGAAGTTCTTAACAATTTATTGTTTAGAACTTCTTATGCATGAGCTTTAGCTCAGGCGTTCCTCTGCAACTTAGTAATTTTATTACTTAGAACTTCTTAGGGCGCTACTCTGAAATCTCTGATTTCTTAGTGTTGCCCCCGCAATGATGATTAGATAGTATTCAACTTACTTTAACCTTATAAATTTCTTGTTACATTTTTTCATTTAAATGTACGAGCCTGGGACATAAAACAATGTCTCAGGCTACATTTAGTGTTCAAATAAAATAAAGAAAAGCCTTCATAAGACTTTTTCTTAATGAAGGCTTTAATATAGATTTATTAACTTTTTGTACGTTCTGATAATTTAATAGTGCAGTAAATAATTAATATCACTAATAAAATCCAAATGACTAATGAAAATATTTGTGCAACATCTGGATTTGAAACCATAGCATCAATCGTTTTTTGACAAACTAGCAATCCCAAACCAGTAAATTCTAATTTTCTAAAATAAATTCCGATTATAGCTAAAACAATTCCGACAAAGAAAACAAATTGATGACCATATATTGATATTGGAATAATCGACCAATTAAAATGGAAACCTTGCATCGTAATGAGTATAATCGCAATTGCTGCTATAATAAATCCAAATATCATTTCAAACCGGTTACTGTAGAGATAGTTCTTTTTATTAATTCTGACATAAATCCAAATTGATATTGGAAAAATAACTAAACAATAAAATAGACTGATACCAGTAATCGCCTGAAATTGAACATACTGTTTATCATATAAATAAGAAATCAGAATAAAATTAATGATAAAAAAGATAATAGGATTAAGTTCAAGAGCAAATAAATTACGTTGAATAATCAATATAATTTGTGCTGGAGATTTACCTCTATATTCTATATAATCTTGGTCTTTGGCTTCTGACTTTTGGATATCTACACGAAACTTTTCTTTTATATCATCAATTAGATTAGGCGACATACCTTTATGACTGAAATAGTCATTGATATTTTCAAGTAAAACTTTATCATTTACCCTCATATTAAGCTCCTTTAATAACACTTTCTTGATGTTCATTTTATTCGATAAACTACTTAAGAAGAAAACTTAAGCATACTATTTTCACTCTATACATAAATTTCAAAATATTAAACACGCTTTAATTACTATCAATATAGCATTGTAACATAATATTTTCGTGATTTCTTCACACTTAAATTTAATTTTATACTAATGGTTAAGTTTATCCTAGATAAAATAAACTAATTTTATTTATTCAAAACACAAAATAACCGACAAACATATATTCAAAATATTGATGTACACCTTTAAAGTTGAACTAAGTTCCTAACTTTATGACATGTATATCATTTATGAATATGTTTATCGGTTATTAGCTATTTAAAACGCTATTTTATTTACCTAAATCCACTCTATAAAGTTTTACATTTTTATCTTTAGGTGAATTTGAGCTAAATTGATAGCTTGCATTTTTGTCTTGGATATAACCAAAGTTACCAGTTACTTTATTATAATGTACACGGCTTACAGCACTAGGGCTTACATTTTGTTTAACTGATTTATATGTTGGTCCGTCAGCTTTATTATAAGTCATAGATACACGTGTCACGTGACCTTTATCTTTTTTGCCATCTGCTGTAACTAATAGAACGCCTTTATGTGTTCTAAATTCATAATAGTGTTCTGATCCATTTTCATTATAAGAATAAATTGGATGACTATATTTATTTAAAACACTTTGAATAGACTCGCCTATTTTAACATTTTCTAATGATTGATCGCCTTGAGTGATTTGTTGAACGGTTTGAAGTGAATTTCCAGTTGCTGCTTCAACGTGATTAACGTTTACTCCTGTGACAACTAGACCTGAAACAAGTAATGATGCCATTAGCTTTTTCATAAGCACACGCTCCTTTTTATCAATATCTCTTTCTTGTGCTTACTGTTAGTATACTATAAATATTACTAAAATGACAATAATATTACAAAAACATTACAGATTTCATTCTAAAGTCTTACACAAACCCTTCATTAAACCAATGTTTATATTGTTTATCAACGTATGTGTTGCTTGATAAATGTGGATACATCATCAATAAACTTATGTTCTTCTTCTACAAATGGATATAAACTAGAAGCACTATACACTAAAAATTCTCCGTGTACTATTAAATCTAATACTTCTTTCGCTTCTAATGTAGTTGTTCTTTCTCCATATTCTCCAGCAATAATTAGCGTCGGTGCCTCTACTTCTGAAAATACCTCAGCAATACCCTTAGATTTAAATACCTCTTCGATAGCTTGTATTTCCTCTTTTGTTGAAATAGCATTCGTATCTTCTACATGTTTTAAAAATTTATTCATTTTACGTGGTTTGTAATATTTTTTATTATTTAAAAATTTAGACTGTTCCTCATCATTCCAATTACGTATTTTATGAGCATATTTTCTAAATAATCGTTCTTCAGGTAATTCTCCCTCAACAGATGTAGGATTAACTAAAGTTAATGAAGAAACATAGTCAGGATATCTTACAGCCAAATCAGATATAATCATAGTAGCTAGTTCATGGCCAATAAATGCAGCTTGGTCTATGTATATGTAATCTAATAATGCGATAATGTCATCTGAAAACTCTTTAAATATTATGTTTCTAGGCTTATCAGAGTATCCATGCCCTCTTAAATCGATCAACACCACTTGAAATGATTTAGCAAGCTTTTTAGCCAAATTATTAAAAACAGAATAATTATCGTATGCTGTATGAACAAGCACTACAGGATAACCCTCGCCTAACGTATTGTAGTGTAATGTTGTTCCATCATTTCTAGTAAATAAATCCATTAGATTGTTCTCCTTCTAAGTTAAAGTTTTTCGGTAATATATCTAATAATTCTTCGATTGTTGTAATTGTAAAATCTACTTCTTCTTTAAGAGGCTCTATTTCAGCATATTCTTGTTTATACCATACACTTACCATTCCCATGGCACGTGCAGGTGCGACATCATTTAAAGCATCGTCTCCGACATACATAATCTCCTCTGCTTTAACATCAAGTTGATCAATCATATCTTCAAATATTTTTGGATGGGGTTTTCGATAACCTACTGTTTCAGAAGTAGATAAGTAATTAATCACATGCATAATACCTAGAGAATGTAATCTGAATTGCTTTATTTTTGATTTTCCATTAGCTATAACACCAATAAGATAGTCAGCATTAGACAATCTCTCCAAAGTGTATAACGTGTCATAATAAGGAAAGACATAACGATAGAAATGCATCTCAAAATCATTAAATAAATCTTTCCAAGTTAATCTATCAATATGAAATTGTTTTATAATTTCTTTATACAAATCAGGTTTATCATTGTCTTCATCATCATCTAACTCGATAAATTTATTTTTAAAATCAGCAAGCTGTACATGGACAAAATAATCATGAAATCTTTCATATTGTTCTTCTATAAATTTCTCACGTGATTTTACTCGATCTAGCAATGTTCCTTCTAAATCAAAGACAATTGCTTTTATATGACTCAAATCCATCTTAGTAACCTCTTCATAGTTTATTAATTCCTATTTTAGCAAATGAATAGGATTAGCGTAATACTTTATATTGAGATAATAATATATAACATAATACTGGTATACCTAGTAATGCCATGACTATACTGGCTGGTATTTGTATTGGATGAATAACAGTACTTCCTATGAAATCTGCCATTATCATAACAGTAGCCCCAATGATTGTATTCAAAATCATCTGTGTTCCTAACTCAAAACGCCAATAATAACGACGGACTAATTGTGGCACAATCATACCTATAAAGCCGATAATGCCCACATAGGCTACGACAACTGCCGTTATAATTGAAGCTATAGTAAGTACTATAAATGCAATACGTTGAACATTTAAACCTAAAGACTGTCCCTTCAATTCACCCAGTTGCAATAATTTAATAGAATGGATTAATAAGGATAAACATACAATAGCTACAACTAATACGGTAGCTATCACTATATTATTTTCAATTTCAGCAGAGGCAAATCCTCCAAATAAATAGTTGGCTACTGAACTTAGTTTTTGTGGCTTAATTAAAATCAAAATATATAATAAAGCATTAAATAAGGCACCTATCATCAAACCAATGAGTACTAAAACTCGCACAGGATACCCCTGAGATAATGCCATAGTTAGTCCTAACACTATTACAAGTGTAATAAGACTAAAGCCAATAGAGAAAAAAGGAATCCATAAGAAACTTAAACCAAGAAAAAGTGCTAAACCTGAACCAAATGTTGCTCCACTTGCTAACCCCAACGTAAAACTATCAGCTAATGGATTATTAAGTACAGTCTGAAACATTTGACCTGCTAAAGTTAAAGTTGCTCCCGTAAGTACAGCTTCTATCACTCTTGGTAATCTAACTTTCAATAAAATAGTTTGATTAAATGGATCTGATAAATCACCAATTTGCCATACCAAACTTATTAAAGTAATCACTATTAATAATAATGTCCATATTAAAATTGTTTTCAACTTTTTCATTTTATTCTCTTTCCTATTTACAATATAGATATCGTGCTCATCATAACAAATTTTAAATAAAAAAAGTACTAGCCATTCAAGTTACCTACCTATCTAAAAACTTTACTTATAGGTCTGACATGTTTCTGCTAGTACTTTTAAATTCATATTATTTTTTATAAATAGCGTCTCTTAATTCTTTTAATCCATCATCAATTCTAGGTCCTGGTCGTGATATTTCGTCACCATTTACCGTTTCAATGCGATTGTGTTTTACCCCATTCGTTTTATCGAATCCACCACGTTTTTCGATAATTTTTTTATAATCAGATTGAGACATTCCTTCAGTTGAAATAAATATATCTGGATTGTGCTTTATAATGCTTTCTTTGCTTACAGATTTCCAACCTTCAATATCATTAAAGCTGTTTTTAGCTTGAAGTTTGTTTAACATATCATTAAAGAAAGTATGCTGACCTGCTGTGTAAATATCTGGTTTTGATGATACTTCAATAAATACATTTTGTTTTTTATGATGCTTTGGAATAGATTGCACTACTTTATTTACATTGTCTTTCGTTTCTTTGACTAATTGATTCGCTTGTTTTTCTTTATGCGTTAACTTTCCTATAGATTTAAATGTATCGTATGTTTCATCAATTGATTGAGCATCTTTCACATAGACGACCTTAATCCCGTCTTTTTTTAGTGAATCTAATACTTTTCCAGATGATGATTTTTGTGATTCGTGCGCAAGTATTAAATCAGGTTTTGCTTTTAATAACGCTTCTTTATTTAAGTTCATTGAATCAAATTGCTTTTTCCCTTTTTTAACATTTTTAGGGTAATCATCTACTGTAGATACACCTACTACATTGTCTCCTAAACCAAGTTCATATAGAATTTCTGTGTTGCTTGGCATTAGCGAAACGATTCGATGATATGGTGATTTTCCATCAGAAGCTTGTTTATCTTTATTATTAGATGATTTAGAATCATTACCTTGACTGCAACCTGCTAGAATTAAAATTGTAGCTATCATGACTATCCACAAATGACGTTTCATATATTCTCATTCCATTCAGTTTAATTTTTATATGTATAATCTTTCTTTTAATCATATCAAATTCTATACAAATTTCATTAGGTTTTTCATTTTTTCAAAATATAATTTATTTTTACATCGATTTTAAACAAAAATGAGGTTGAGACATAAAGTTTTTGTGCTCTAGGAAACCGATTAACGGCGTCCCAAAAGCAGGATTTTCGGCAGAAGCTCTCACGATTCGACAAAATTTGAGAAACAATTTTGCTCATCGTTCGGTTCTGCTCAAATCCTAAGCGCTTTTGTCCCGACCTCTTTGTTTTAATCTATTACTTATTTTCTTCAGTGATGACTTTTTGATCCCATTTTCCAAATTGATAATATGAGACTGCAAAGATACTACTTATAATAAAACCAATTCCCATACCTATAGCAATACCATTTTGACCAAACATTTTTGAAAAAAGCTCAGTTAATGGAAATCTTAGTATCCAGAATGAGATGATATTTAAAATCAACACTTGATACATGGCTCCTGATGCTCTCACAATACCATTAAACACAAAATTTAAGCCTAAGAATGGATAACAAAGCGCTACAATTCTCAAGTAATGACTACCAAAATTAACGGCTTCAGGATCTTGAATAAAGAATCTAATTGCAACATCTGCAACTAAAATAACAATTAATGCAATCGTAGTCATAATCATGAAATTATATAATGCAGATACTTTGGCAATTTGTCTAACTCTTTTCCAATCACCAACACCAATATTTTGACCTGCCATACTATTTACCGCCGTTCCAAGTGCCATTGCCGGTAACATGATTAAACTATCTAATCTTTGAGATGCACTAAAACCAGCTACAGTATCTCCACCAAATTGAGTCACTACACTTAAAATAGCTGCATTACCGCCTTGAATAACAGCCATTTGTAGACCGGCTGGTATCCCTAATTTTAATATTAATAACACTTGTTCTATAGATGGTACTTTAGGAATGGTGAAAGGAACTAATTCGTGTTTCATTGAATGATATAAACTATAAATAAACGCTAGACCTTGAGATACAACTGTTGAAAGTGCCGCACCCGCTATGCCTAACTTAAATCCACCTATAAATAATGGGGCTAAAAAAGCATTGAGTACAACAGCTAGAAAAACGATACGCATCGGTGTTTTACTATCTCCAAGCGCACGTGACACAGTATTTACAAAATTATATCCAAATAAGAACAAAATACCTAAAAAGCTTATTTGTAAATAGGTATTTGCTTGCCCTAATAAAGATTCCGGTGTTCCCATCAATAATAATAATTGCTTTGAAAAGATAAATCCAAGGGCACCAAAAATAATTGCCATCGTCGTCATAACAACAACAAAGGCATTCAAATATTGTTTTAAACCTTGATAATCTTTTTTACCGAAAAATTGAGACAATATCGTTAATACTGCGTTATTGAGACCAATAATAAAAGAAAGCATTGTAAGTAAAATCGTTGTTGAAATTGCAACTGCACCTAAAGCATGTGCACCTAATAAATTACCTACCCATAAACTCGCAATAATCTGAAACGAAGATTGAAGAAGGTTTGTAAGCATAATTGGTCCTGAGAAAAAGAATAAAGATTTAAATATATTACCATGTGTAAAATCTCGTTGATTACTTGGCATGAAACCACCCTCATTCATAGTAATTAAACAAGCGACTCATATTATCATTTGATTATAACTTTTTTATCTTACTTATTCACTAGGATAATGTCAATTTGTTAAATATAAGTCCCCTTTTTTAAGAATTGATTTATAGTTGCTGATGAGTTTATACAAAATAAAACTGTGTTATAAGCTACAAAGCTCATAACACAGTTTTAAAAAATTAGTATTTATTTAAGATTGAGTTGTCTCACCTTTAGGGTTAGGTCCATATTGGTTTGTTCCTTTTTCACTGTCTTGTATACAATAAGCTAAACAAATTAGACATATAGCAAGTAAAAATATGAAATATATTAATGCAATTATGGCAATTATCCCTATTAAAATATGATTATTTATATCTAACTGACTATCCATGTGATATTCTTTTATAATTTCGTTACCTAAAGATAGTATTGATGTGACTAGCATAATAACTGGTATCGTCATGCTTCTGCCAATATCATGAAATCGTCTTACTGATAATGTGAAAATTACTATATAAAAGATGATAGCCACTATATAATCTATAATGTCGAAAACAATACCAAAACTTCCTGTTATATTTGATAAAAAATCAAATAATAATGTTAAAATAGCCATTAAAATAGTATTAAGTAACAATGCCCACCAGAAATCTTTTCTTCGAGTTCGCCCTTCTAATATCAAGGCATTTTGCCAAGATTTTTTGAAAGCATTAATCATAATTAATCTCCTTTATTTTTAACTTTTTTAGGGTTGGGACCATACTGATTCGTTCCTTCTTCACTATCCTTAACACAGTAAACTAGAGCCATAATTGAAATGACAATAGATGCTATTGCAAGAATTATTGAGACAATAGCTATAATTATTAATAATGCTACATTTGAATCAGAAATTTGAGAAATCCATTTATAATCCTCACTAATCTGATATATAGGGGATAGTAATGTTAAAACCAAATAGATGATTGGTATTGTTTTTCCTTTACCTATATCATGAAATCGTCTCACTGATATCGAAAACATAGGTATTGCCAGCACAACATAAAATATATAAAACACAATATCGTATAAAACTTTACCATTTTCCATATGTGCAAAAACTAATGCAGCAATAATCGCCATGATTATTAAACAAATAATATTTAATAAAGCACCTAACCAAAAATCTTTGCGTCGTGTCCGTCCTTCACACGTAAAAGCATATTGCCAAAACTTTTTATATGCATTAATCATAATCATTTCTCCTATTTTTTCTTATTTCCTATTATATAATTTATATATTATTTTTCAAACGTTTTCAAAATAATAGTAATTTATAGTTATGATGAATTTTAAAATGATTATGATATGATTCAAATTCACAAAATCAAAGAATACCAATACTTATCATAATTCTTTATATACAATATTTTATTCAAAATACGGATCTAAAAAGGTATAATGTGTGCCATTTTTAATATTGAAGTAGTTCTTTCCAAAGTTATCTAACAAAGCATGAAATTCATTAGCATCTTGATTCGTAAAAGTACTTGGTAATTGAATTTCTTTTTTAAACTTATCATAACTATCAGTATTAGAATATCCTAATTTGGCATACAAACGTCTCGTATAACTATCTGGAATAAATTCTATTCCACCAAAAATGTAAACTATTAATACGTCAGCCGTTTCACTGCCGATGCCTCTAATTTTTAATAATTCCTTTCTCAAATCGTCTCCAAATTTTGAAACAATAGCCTCATAATTAAATTGATAATCATTTAACCATGATAATAAAGCATGTATAGCCTTCCCTTTATTTTTATAGAATCCACTCGATTTAATGATTTGTTGTAAGTCTTCTAGTGGTATATCTAAAATGTGTTGTGGATTAAAATTTGTCTCATGTTTTAAAGATGTTAAGGCTAAGTCTGCATTTTTCCAATTTGTATTTTGGACGAGTATTGCTCCTAACATCATTTCTATTTCACTGGCGGCAGGCCACCAATGTTGAGGCCCCATATTTTGATATAGAATGTCATATAACTCTTGTGTGTGTAACAATTTTTCACCACTTTCTAGTTCTTTATATTAAAAATACCCCTATAACCGCAGCTATAAGGGTATTTGAGACAATTTGTTTTATACTATTTACTACATTGTTTCTGGAGCTGACACACCAACTAATGCTAAAGCATTATTTAATGTTATTCTTACCGCTTCTATTAATGCAACATGTGCTTTTGTTTTTTCAATGTCATCTGTAAGTACTTTTTCAGCATTATAGAATTTATGGAAATGAGAAGCTAAATCTTGAATGTAATTAGTCATACGATGTGGTGCTCTTGATTCTGCAGCACTTTCAATCGTAGTTTCAAATTCAGCTACTTTTTTCAATAATTCAATTGCTTTGTCATTAGTAATTTTTGAAAAATCAACATCAGTACTAACCTCAATACTTTGATCTTTAGCTTGTTTCAAGATAGAACAAATACGAGCATGCGCATATTGTGCATAATACACTGGATTGTCTTGAGATTGTTCTTTTGCTAATTCCATATCAAAATCAAAGTGTGTATCTGGGCTACGCATAGTTAAGAAGTAACGCGCAGCATCCACACCAACTTCATCCATAATTTCGCGTAAAGTAATCGCGTTGCCTGTACGTTTACTCATTTTAACTTCTTCACCATTTTGCATTAAACGTACCATTTGCATGATTTGAATTTCTAATCGGTCACTGTCTACACCAAAAGTTTCAAGTGATGCTTTCAAACGATTAATATAACCGTGATGATCAGCACCCATTAAATCGATTAAAATATCATTTCCACGTTGAACTTTATCAAAATGATAGGCAATGTCAGGTAAGAAATAAGTGTAATTGCCATCTTTTTTAATTAAAACTCTATCTTTGTCATCTTTAAAGTCAGATGTACGTAACCAAGTCGCACCATCTGCTTCATAGGTATAGCCTAATTCATTCATTTTAGCTAATACTTCTTTAATTTCTCCTTTTTCATAAAGAGATGTTTCGCTAAACCAACTATCAAAATGAGTATGGAAATCTGATAAATCTTTTTTCAATTTAGACATTTCATAATCGACACCTAGCTGTCTAAATGTCTTCAAACGTTCTTCATCGCTATAATCTTTAATTTCTGGTTGTTTATCAGCTAAATCTTTACCAATTTCAATAATATCTTTGCCGTTATATCCATCTTCAGGCATTTCATGACTGTTATCACCTAACGCCTCAAAGAAACGTGTTTCGATAGAGCGCGCAAGATTAGAAATTTGATTACCAGCATCATTAATATAATATTCACGTGTGACATTATATCCAGCTGCAATTAAAATATTAGCTAGCGTGTCACCAACAGCCGCATTTCGTGCATGACCGATATGTAAATCACCAGTTGGGTTGGCTGATACATATTCAAGTAAAATATTTTTGTTTTTAGATGTTTCTGCATTCCCAAATTGATGTCCTTTTTGGATTGCTTCTGGAATGATGTCAGTTAAGTATTGATTGTCTAGATAGAAATTAATAAATCCAGGTCCTGCAATATCAATTTGTTTAACATGTGCTTTACTAGCATCTAAGTTGTCGACAATCGCTTGAGCAATGTCTCTTGGATTACGTTTAGCAATTTTAGTTAATACCATTGCGATATTTGTTGAATAATCACCATTCTTTACATCTTTAGGTATTTCAATTTTAATTTCTGGAATATCTTCTGCTAATTCAGCTTTTTTAATACTTGCTTCTATTTCTTGAATAAGCGTCTGCTTTACTTGATCGATAATATTCATTAGCCTAACTCCTTATAATTTATTTCATATTGGTATGAACCCATTTTTTCATCATTTTGATATAGTTCGTAATGTACTTTCAGTTTACCACCATCTGGTGTTACAAAATGTAGAATACTTAACGTTTTAACATTTAATGGAATACGTCCAGCTGGTATATCGTAAAGGGTTGTTGTTTCCACACCTTCTACAAAATGAAAGTTCATATTAATGTCGCCTTTACGGATCAATTTTACGCCGTCGTCCTCTATCTTAATCGTTACATTCACTTTGGCATCATCTATATTTTCGTTATATCTAATGATGTGAGACTGACGTTTGTGCCATGATCCCTCAGTAGTAAAATCAAACTTCTCTTTATCGCCGTTCTGTTTAATAATTTGTTTCGTTTGAATTTTTACATTATTTTCCAATTTACTACTCCCTTATTTTACACAATAATACATGATATTATAGCATAATTGCCCTATTGCTTGTAGTATTGGCCTATTTAAAATATTTAAAAAACAAAAAAAATGAGCAAACTATAATTAGTTCACCCACTTAAAGTAAAACAAGTATACTTAAATCAAATCTTCTACTGATTCAATATCAACAATATCACTTTGATACTTATATTTTTCCATTTGATACTTATAGAAATATACGATGCCGAAACTCAATGTTGTAATGAATATTAATTTATTCATGTCTATACCTCATATTCTATAATATTAATTATTTATTTTTTATATTATCATTTTTATATGTATGTGTAAATATACCCTATGCTGAAATGATAACTATTGGAACGCTCCTTCTTTATAAATCACTTTTTCTTTATTTCCATCTATAAACTTGTCATAGTTTTCTTTTTGAAAGTCACTTAGCAACACTTTAGATGTGCCATATTTTAATACACCCGCTTCAGTTACAATTCGCATTTTTCTAAATAACATACCATCTTTAAGTCTTATCTCTATAACAGGTGCATAATCTAAAATATCAGCATCTTTAATTTCAAAAGTTTTAAATGCAATAGTGACACACGCAAACGTATCTTCTCCTAAATAATACACATGTAAGTCTTCTTGCTTATGTTGTCCTACTAAAAATCTACCTTTAACAAAATTTAACTCAGGATATTTTAGTTCTAAATAATCGATTAGTTCATCTTCTTTTAATTTAAATTGCATGGTCTCATCCCCTATATCAATTTTAATTCATTAAAAATCATTAAACTTTCCTATAATAATAGCCATTCATTCTTTTTCAAAATGAATGGCTGAATTTATAGCTATATTTTTTCTTACTAAATTTAATAATTCTACTTACATATGATTTTTCTTAAAAGCAATTGGTAAAATTATGCACCTGCATTTGATGCAATAATATATCCTAAAGTGAACCCTAAAATAGCAAATACTATTGCAGCGACGATAATGATAATACCGTGTGTCTTTTTACCTTTACTAATTGTTAAAGCACCAAACACAATTCCTGCTGGACCAAAAATAATTGGTAATACAATTAGTGATAACGCAGAAAATACCCATCCAAGGATTATAAAAACTAATGCATTATTATCTTTTTGTTGTTCAGGCATATTTTACCCTCCTTATGTTTATCTATATTAAATATACATTTTTTTGATGAATTTGTTAATACTATTTAATCTTTTTTTACAATATAAATATAGAAAACAAAATATTAATTCATAAATTTACATTTACATATAAAAGAACAATTCAATGGTGGTAATAGTTATATACTTTCATAAATTAAAATTTTGCAATACCTATGATATAATTTAACTATAATAATCAAACAATTCAGAACAAAAACAAGAAGAGATTTCAATGCTTCTACAACGGAGGGGAATATTTTGATAACAAAAGTATTATATGGGAAATCCGAAATAGATGTTGAAGTTCCTGACGATAGCACAGTCATAGAACCCTTAAATATTGATCCAGTGGAAAATGTAGAGGGAACGATTAAAGATGTATTACAACATCCTACCAACTCGAAACCTTTAAAAGACATGGTTAAAAGTAGTGATACAGTTTCTATTGTCATTAGTGATATTACACGACCTACACCTAACCATATATTGGTACCGTTATTAATGGAAGAGTTAAGTCATGTACCTCGAGAAAACTTTGTGATTATCAATGGCACTGGCACACATAGAGATCAAACACGAGAAGAATTAATAAGTATGTTAGGCGAAGACATTGTTGACACTGTTAAAATTGTTCACAATCATTGTAATGAAGAAGAAAGCTTAACAAAAGTTGGCCATAGTCAATATGGTTGTGATGTTTATTTAAATAAAGATTATGTAGAATCTGATTTTAAAATTGTGACTGGTTTTATTGAGCCTCACTTTTTTGCAGGTTTTTCTGGTGGTCCTAAAGGTATTATGCCAGGTATTGCTGGAATTGAAACCATTCAAACTTTCCATAATGCCCAAATGATTGGCGACCCTCGTTCAACATGGGGAAATTTAGATGATAATCCTGTCCAAAATATGGCTCGTGAAGTAAATAAAATGTGTAAGCCACACTTTATGCTAAACGTTGCATTAAACAAAGATAAAGAGATTACTGCAGCATTTGCCGGAGAAGTTTTTGAAGCACACAAACAAGGTTGTGCCTATGTTAAAGAACATGCCATGTTTAAATGTGATCAAAGATTCGATGTCGTTATTGCCTCTAACTCAGGTTATCCACTTGACCAAAACCTTTATCAAACTGTTAAAGGTATGAGTGCTGCAAGTAAAGTGGTTAAAGAAGGCGGTAATATTATTATGGTTTCTGAATGTGCAGATGGTTTCCCAGATCATGGTAAATTCGCTGAAATTTTCAAAATGGCAGATACGCCTCAAGGTATTTTAGATTTAATACATGATCCTAGCTTTTCTGAAGTTGACCAATGGCAAGTACAAAAACAAGCAAGTATTCAAACATTTGCCAATGTATATGTATATTCAAAGTTAACTGACCAACAACTTAAAGACTCAATGCTTAATCCTACATCAGATATCGAAAAAACATTACAAGAATTAGAAGAATCGTATGGTCGTCCATTAACGATTGGTGTCATGCCTCAAGGTCCATTAACAATTCCATACGTAGAAGATGAATAATTTAAATTACTTATAGGAGGAATTCAACATGACTAATATAAACAATAAAGAAGAAAAATTAGATCAATTATTAAACAATATGGGAAGTGTAGTTATCGCCTTTTCTGGTGGTGTAGATAGTAGTCTCGTTCTAAAAAAAGCAATCGACAATTTAGGAACTGAAAATGTAATGCCTGTTGTAGTAAAATCTGAACTTTTCCGTAATGAAGAATTTGACCAAGCTATCGAACTTGGTAATAGCTTAGGTATTCATGTAGTAGAAGCTGAAATGTCTGAATTGAATGATGAAAATATTATTAAAAACACACCAGAAAGCTGGTATTATAGCAAACGTTTGATGTATAGCAATTTAGAAGATATCAGAAAACAAGTCGGATTTAACTATGTTATCGACGGAATGATTATGGATGACTTAGAAGATTTCCGTCCTGGATTAAAAGCTAGAGAAGAATTTAATGTTCGAAGTGTACTTCAAGAAGCTGAGCTATACAAATCTGAAGTACGTGATTTAAGTCAACAACATCATTTACCAGTTTGGAATAAACCAGCATTATGTAGTTTAGCTTCAAGAATTCCATATGGTGAACCTTTAAGCTTTTCAAAAGTAAATAAAGTTAATGAAGCAGAAAAATATATTCTAAGTCTAGGCGTTAATAATGTTCGTGTACGTTATCATCAAAATATAGCACGTATTGAAGTAGAAGATGATGCGTTATCTACAGTTATTCAAAATAAAACAAATATTACATTAAGACTTAAAGAGCTAGGATTTGACTACGTAACTATCGATTTAGAAGGTTATCGTACAGGTAGTATGAACGAAGTTATAAACACTAAGTCATCTGAATTTTAAGTATTAATTCTAATAATTATAAGGATGTCAAAATATGAAAGATAACAACGAACAACTAGAACAAATTCTAAATAAGGTTCACGACAATCAAATATCTGTAGAAGAAGCGAAAGCCCAACTCCGTCATTACGACGAATTGGGCTTTGCTAAAATCGATTTACATCGTACACAAAGACAAGGTTTCCCTGAAGTCATCTTTGGACAAGGTAAAACTAAAGAACAAATTGATCAAATTATCGAAAGTTTACTTAATACCAATCAAACTATTCTCGTAACTCGAGTGAATAATGACAAAGCACAATATATTATCAATAAGCATCCACAATTACAATATCACGATTTAGCGCAAATTATATCTAGTCCAATTGGCGCCATACCAAAATCTAATGCGTATATATCAGTATTATGTGCTGGTACTTCTGACTTACCTATCGCTGAAGAAGCAGCTTTAACAGCAGAAGTCATGGGCACAAATGTTCAAAGATTTTATGATGTAGGTGTTTCAGGTATTCACCGCCTTTTTGAACATATCCAAGATATACGTAAAGGGCACGTTTCAATTGTTATAGCAGGTATGGAGGGTGCATTAGCTAGCGTTGTTGGAGGATTAGTGGATCATCCTGTTTATGCAGTGCCTACTAGTGTAGGTTACGGTGCTAATTTAAATGGGATAACAACATTATTATCAATGATAAATTCATGCGCGCCTGGAACAAGTGTACTTAATATAGATAATGGTTTTGGTGCTGGTTATAATGCTTCGATGATTATAAACATGTTAGAAAATAAATAGAAATGGAGACACTAATATGAGTAATGCATTGTATTTAGATTGTCATGCCGGTATTGCTGGTGACATGCTATTATCCGCACTTGTAGATATAGGTGCTAACCCTCAGGAAATTGAAAATGAATTAAAAAAATTACCCATCGATACGTTTTCATTACATTTTAATAAAGTAATGAAACAAGGTATACAAGCCACGTCACTGAAAATTGATTTTGAAGAATCACATCATCATCGTAAAGCTTCTGATATTTATAACATTATAGATAATAGTACTTTAAATGATAGAGTTAAAACGCGTAGCAAAGCTATTTTCAATGTTATTGCACATGCTGAAGCTAAAATACATGGTATGTCAGTAGGCGAAGTTCATTTTCATGAAGTAGGCGCTATGGATTCAATCATTGATATCATTGGAGGCTGTATTGCTCTAGAACTTTTAGACATAGATACCCTTTATTGTTCACCTATTCCAACAGGAAATGGTCGAATAAAAATCGCACATGGTATTTATCCAATTCCAGCACCAGCTACTGCAGAAATATTAAAAGGAATCCCTTTAGCTCAGTTTAATGTATCTAGTGAATTAACTACACCTACTGGGGCAGCTTTTGCTAAAAGTCTTGTAACTTCGTTTGGTACATTTCCTGCAAATACAATGAAGAACATTGGTTATGGAGCCGGAACCAAAGATTTCGACTTTCCAAATGTGTTAAGAGTCATTCAATTTGAAGTACTAGACCAACAAAATGAAGCTGACCAGGTACAGGTCATAGAATGTCAAATTGATGATATGACCGCTGAAATGTTAGGTGATTTAATGGAAAATACTTTAAATCAAAAGGTATTGGACATATTCTACACACCAATTATTATGAAAAAACAACGCCCAGCTACTCAACTTACAGTTATTTGTAAACCAGATGATAAATCAACTATCGAAGATTTCATACTTACACATACATCAACGTTAGGTGTTAGAAGCTATAAAGTTAATCGTCGTATTCTAAGCCGTAAATATCATGATATTGAAACACCTTATGGCAATGTGTCAGTTAAATTAGCTTATAAAAATGATGAATTAATCAAAACCAAACCAGAATTTGATCAAATCAAAGAAATCGCCCAAAAGTATAATCAAAATATCCAAACTATTTACCAACAAATAACTAAATGTATGGTTGAACAACTCAATTTATAATATAAAAATAAACCAACAACTACACATCATCAAAGGATGATTTTGAAAGTTGTTGGTTTATTAATTATTTATTCAAATGCGTCAAATAATTCTTTGCTTGAGTTATTCCACATATCTTCATTATGATTTTGTAAAAAGTCTTTAAGTACTTTTTTATTCTCTTTACCAATATGATCGATAATAATTTGATGTTTCATAGATTTATCCATCATATTTACGTGTTCAGGCATACTTTTATAACCACGACGAATGCTTTTATTTACTAGTAAATAGCATCCTGTTACACCAGCGTAATATGGGCCATGTTCTCCTCTTTCAGTAGTAACCCAACAAAGCCAGTATTCTTTTGCTTCTTCGCCTTCTACTTCTGATTTGTCGGTAATCCATTTAACACCTTTTTCAACTTTAGCACGTGCATGCATGCCACCAATATCAATAAAAGCTTCTTGATTTGCAACATCTACAAATACTGGCGCAATATTATCTAAAGTAATTGAACCAATATTGGTACCTTTATGTCCATCTAAGGGATCATTTTTAATAATATTAAAATTAAAACCTTTCTTTTCTGACACTTAGGCCACCTCCTCTGACAATTTCCAACTGAATTCTATATTAAATGAGCAAGTAATTTCTATCAATCGATTGATTAATTTAATTCATTTAAAAGATTAATAATAGAACCTTTTATCTCTTCATCCTTAATATTTAAAATCAATTCTTTTGGATAATATAATTTATAATCTTCTCTATTAATTCCTGTAATACTATTAATGACTAATGATTGATTACTAATTTCTCTAATTGAACCATCTCTTCTTAGTAAGTGAATGGGTTTACGATTAGAACCTGGTCGATCATAATCATAAGGTAAGTCTGAAAACGACTCGCTCACAAAGTAATAATTAGGATTAATTCCTCCCGCTTCAAATAACTCTTGAAGTTCTGAAATTGTTATTATTGAGCCGTCAAACGGAATATATTTAAATAAATCACGATTAATAAAACGACGTGATAAATCACTCAAAATCATGTCATCTTCATCGACCCATTTTTTCAAATAATAGATAACAACTGCTTCGTCTAAATCAACATATTGTTGAATTGTCATTGTCCCTTCGAAAAATGGTATAAAATCTTCAGGTGATTTCTTAAATTGATACCCTTCATTATATAGTTGTTTAGCTCTTTTCAGACAGTTATTTAATAATACCTCTCCACCTCTGCTGACAGGATGGAAATATATTTGCCAATACATTTGATAACGACTCATGATGAAATTTTCAACTGCATGCATACCACTTTCTTTAATTAAAACTTCATCTTTAGAGGGTCTCATCAAACGTAAAATACGTTCCATATCAAAAGCACCATATGATACTCCAGTAAAGTAAGCGTCACGTTGTAGATAATCCATTCGGTCTGCATCAATTTGTGATGAAATCATAGATATGACTAACTTATTATCGTGAGTCTTATTAATTACATCAGCTACTTGTTGTGGAAATGTAGCTGAAACACGACTCAATACTTCATTTACTTCTGTATTTCCAGTAATAATTTCCTGAGTAAATGCCTCATGATCTGTATTAAAAATCTTTTCAAAGCTATGTGAAAACGGTCCATGACCTAAATCATGTAACAACGCAGCACACAAGGCAAGAGGACGGTCTTCATTATTCCATGCATCGCGACCTTCAAACGTCTCATCTATCATACGACGCACTATTTCATAAACACCTAGAGAATGTCCGAATCGACTATGTTCAGCTGTATGAAAGGAAAGATATAATGTGCCAAGTTGCTTAATTCTACGTAATCTTTGAAATTCCTTTGTCTTCACTAAATCCCAAATCAATTGATCTTTAACATGTATATACCTATGTATAGGGTCTTTGAATACCTTTTCCTCCGCAAGTTTCGTCGTTGCATACGATGATTTTGTCATGAAATACCTCCTTTTAAAGGGAGACATATATTTTTATGTCCCCTAACATTTACTCTATAGACTCTATTCAATTTAGTAAGTAGTCATAATCATTAATAACATACATTCATTGTAATTTTCTTTAAAATAAAAATAATTGTGAACTAAAAGACTTTCTTCATTAATGCTAAATTCATGACTTCCCCATACATTTCTGGTTGATAAGATCTTATAATTTCAAACCCTTGTTCTTTATAGAAATGAATACCTTCATCATTTTGATTATCAACTTCTAAGAAAACCGTGTCATACTTCCCGTTAAATGACTCTAAACCTTTTTCTAATAACAACGTACCATAGCCTTTATGTTGAGACTCAGGATGTACATAATGCGCTGATAAATATAATTCTTCACCATAAATAAAATTGGCAAAACCTACAATTTCTTCATCTTCTTCTGCAACTAAAAATAATTGCTCTTGCATTCTTTTCTTTAAATGTTCTTCGTTATATGATGCTGCTAATAATTCATTGATTGTGCTAGCAGCATAAATATTTAAATACGTATTATACCAAGCTTTTGTTGCTACATCTCTAATCGCTATCGCATCTGTACTTGTTGCTTCTCTGACTCTATGCATTTTTGTCTCCCCTAACAATTACAAGTTATTAATAAATGCATTATATCATATATGTATCGTATTCATTTAACGCAGCGTATTTAATTTTATATACTTATATATTTTTTAAAATTATCTATGAAAACAACTCATAAAAATTCATATTTTGTATTCTTCGTATTGTAAGAAGTACTATAAATATAATAAAGCCCTTCACTAATACATAAGCGAAGGGTCTTATATTGTACTACAAGCTATTTACATTAATTCTATTGTTTGAATAAATAATTCCATTCTCTCGCTCTTTCTAATGCGTAATTGTCTTTCATGATATCGCCAGGTCTTTCAGCTGTACCAATAATGTAACCAGCGAGTTCTCCGCCAATAAATTCTAATGTATATTTCATTTGATCAACACAAGGTTTAGACTTCACTTTCGGACAGTCTCCACCTACTAATATTAATCTAAAGTCTTTTTTAGACATTATTTCTTTAAAATCTGAATATCTTTCATCTACCATTGTTTCTGACCAATGATCAATAAACGCTTTTAATGATGCTGATAAACTATACCAATAAATTGGCGACGCAAAAATGACAACATCACTTTCTAGCACAGTTTTGATTAATTGTTCATAATCATCTGGATATGAATCTATCTTCTTATCATTATGACGTACATCTCTTACTGGATTTAATTGATATTGTGTAACGTCTATCCATTGGTGTTCAACATTTTCTAATGCGTATTGCGTTAATTGCGCTGTGTTTCCTTCTGGACGACTGCCACCGAATAAAACTGTAATCATTACCCTTTCCTCCTTATCTATTATTTTTTAAGTAAGTTGCTCAACTATTCAATATGTTTTTTTACCCGTTAAAGTTAAAAATTTGTATCAGAGAATGAAAAAATTTTAACTATTATATCTAATCAATTGGAGTTATATAAATTTAAAATATCCCGTAAATCGCCAATATTTAGCTTATTTACGGGATTAATTTTAAAAAAAGTTGGTTTATTTATTTGTTAATTGGAAATAGAGAATCGATTTTATCAATTTCGTCTTGTGATAATTTTACGTTAGCCGCTTCAATATTTTCTACCACTTGTTCAGCACGTTTCGCACCTGGAATAACAACATCTAACGCTGGACGAGTAAGATAAAATGCTAACACTACATTAGCTATAGTTGTATCATGAGCTTCAGCAATATCTGTAAGCTGTTTTACTCGACGTACATTATCTTTAAATACCTCAGGTTTAAAGTCTCTTCTTGTCGCACGATGATCTTCAAATGTTGTATCTTCATCATATTTACCCGCTAGAATTCCAGACGCTAATGGGAAATATGGCACGAATGTAATTTGATTATCAGCAGCGTATGCCATCACTTCTTCATTTCCTCTATGCAATAAATTATATTCTAATTGAACAACATCTACTAAACCATCTTTATTTGCTTCTTTTAATTGATCTAATGTGAAGTTAGATACACCGATTGCTTTAATTTTTCCTTCCTCTTTTAATTCTTGTAATGCTGCAACTGCTTTATCTTTTGGCGTATTATCATCTGGAAAATGAATATAAAATAAATCAATATAATCTGTTTGAAGACGTTTTAAACTGTTTTCAACTTGTTGTTTAATAAACTCTGGATCATTATTTTGATGTACATCATTGTTTTCATCGAAGTAATGAGAGCCTTTCGTAGCAATTTTGACTTGTTCTCTTGGATATTCTTTCACAACTTCTCCAACTAATTCTTCGGAACGTTCAGGACCATAAATAAATGCTGTATCTAGTAATGTAATTCCATTATTAATCGCTTGTCTAACAACTTCTTTACCTTGTTCTTCATCTAAATTTGGATAAAGATTATGTCCACCTACAGCATTAGTACCTAGTGCAATTGGAAATACTTTAACATCTGATTTACCTAATGTTACTTCTTGAGCCATTCTATTCATCTCTCCTTCAGCGAATTGTATTTTAATGCTTTATGTTTACCCTAAAATTAAACGTATCATTCATATAGTAATATTTGATATTATAAAGTAACTATGAGAAGGAGTTGATTAAATGAGAATTAATGTTTTACAACATACACCAAATGAAGGTGTAGGAGCTATTGGTGATTGGGCAAAAGAAAATAACCATGACTTATATATCTATCATCCCTATTTTTATAACGGTGTATTACCAACTGCAGACGAAACAGATTTACTTATTATCTTAGGTGGGCCTATGAGTCCTAATGATACAGATGAATGGATTTATAAAGAAAGAGAACTTATAAGAGACTTATTAAAAGTGAATAAGCCAATGTTTGGAGCTTGTTATGGTGCACAACAAATTACAAAAGCGATTGGCTACACAGTAAGTAAATCACCAGTGAAAGAAGTTGGCTGGGATAAAGTTTACCTAGAAACTGATACTATTCCATACTTACCAAAAGAATTAATGGCTTTACATTGGCATGAAGAAATGTTTCAAATACCTAAAAATGCCGAGCTATTATTTTCAAGTGAGCATTTAAACAATCAAGGCTTTCTACTAAATCAAAATGTAATTGGATTACAATTCCATTTTGAACCAGGGCCTTACGACGTTAAAGAAATCGTTATTAATGACTATACTTATGCAGTTGATTCTGTATTAAATCAAACGCCTCAAGAGATTATTAACTATGATGTACCTGAGGAAAATAAAGAAGTCATGTTTAAATTATTAGATTTCATAACGCAATCATAAGATTAATTAAAAATCGTACTTTTAATCTCTTCAAATTTATACTCCTTGACTATTAATTAATTTTTTTATTTAATGTAACTATAACAGTTACATTTTGGAGGATGTTATGAACTTAGAGTTTAATATTGCGATTCATGTGCTCGCTTTCTTAACAAAACATAATCATCAAAGATATCACAGTACAGCATTAGCAGAACTTACTTGCATTAACCCTGTTCAATTACGACGAGTTGCAACGCTTCTTACCTATCACGATTATATTGTCACCATTCGTGGAAAAAGTGGTGGCTACCAGGCTAATGATATGACAAAACATGTTAAACTGTCTGACTTATATCAATACTTTGTGTTAGATAAACAACCTAATCAAAAACGTATTTTTACAGGGAAGCAATCAAGTCATTGCACCATAGCAAGACATATTGCCGATACAATGACATACCATCAAAACCAAGAAGCAAATCATATATTAAACTACTATAGTTCTATAACTATCCAAGATATAGTTCATCAAATACAACAGGAGGACAACATCAATGAACAAATATGATCTAATTATTATTGGATTTGGTAAAGCCGGGAAGACATTAGCAAAATTCGCAGCAGCACAAGGACAACAAGTCGCAATGATAGAGCAATCAAAATCTATGTATGGTGGCACCTGTATCAATATAGGGTGTATCCCATCAAAAGTACTTGTTCATGACGGAATTACAGGTACAAAATTTGAGGATGCATTTTCAAGAAAAAAAGAAGTTGTACAAGCATTAAATCAAAAAAACTATCAACTTTTAGCAAACGACGAAAATATAAGCGTATTGAATTATAAAGCGCAATTTAAATCAAATACTGAAGTTCATTTATTAGATAAAAACAACGACATCATTAACACTATTACAGCCCCACGTATCATTATTAATACTGGAGCTAAAGCAAATATTCCTAATATTAAAGGTATCAATAATGCTAAACATCTATTTGATTCCACTGGTTTATTAAATATATCTTATCAACCTAAACATTTAGTAATCATTGGTGGGGGTTATATCGCTTTAGAATTTGCCTCTATGTTTGCTAATTTAAATACTAAAGTAACCATCTTAGAACATGGTTCAAAATTAATGCCTAGAGAAGACAGTGACATCGTTAATGCAATTATTAATGACTTAGAGAATAAGGATGTTAATATTTTAACTAATGTTAATACGACTGAATTGATTGATGATGTCGACAAAACCATTATTAAAACCACTCAAGGAAACTTTGAATCTGATGCTGTATTACTTGCGACAGGACGTAGACCAAATGTCGATTTAGGATTGGAAAATACTGATATCCAATTAACTAAAGATGGTTCAATAGCAGTGAACGAACATCTACAAACATCAGTAGCACATATTTATGCAGCTGGTGATGTTAAAGGTGGCATGCAATTTACTTATATATCATTAGATGATTATCGTATTATACAATCTCATCTTTATGGAGATGGAAATCGTACAACAGAAAATAGAGGTTTCATACCTTATACTATGTTTATAGATCCACCATTATCTCGAGTTGGAATGACTAGCGATCAAGCTAAATTAGCAAATTATAATTATATAGACAAGCTACTTCCCGTCAATCAAATTCCTAGACATAAAATTAATAATGACAGTCGAGGATTATTTAAAGTAGTCATTAATAAAGAAAATCATCAAATTTTAGGCGCATCATTATATGGTAAAGAATCAGAAGAAATGATTAACCTAATTAAGTTAGCAATGGATCAAAACGTTCCATATCAAGTTTTAAGAGATAATATCTACACACATCCAACAATGACAGAATCATTCAACGATTTGTTTAACATATAAAGAAAGAAGCCATCATTCGTTAATATGATGGCTTCTCTACTATTATTTCAATGCTTTTTTCTTTTCAAGTTTTTCTTTTAATTTTCTATCTTGTTCTTCTTTACGTCTTTTACGTTCTTCATTACGTTTTCTTAAACGTTCTTCTTCTTCAGGATCTCGAGGTTTTTTCAGTTGTTTAGTAACCTTTTCAATTAATTCCTCTTCAGTTAAAGCAGCTAGTGGACGATTATTTACGAATGCAAAAGTCTTACGTCTACCTGGACCACAATATGACTGACAACCTATTTCTATTTCAGCTTCAGGGTCTAACTTTTCTAATTTCTTTTGCAAAGTTTTAACGTTAACTGCCTGACATTCATCGCATATTAAAAATTTATTTTTCATATTGTCATCGCCCACCTTTCTATATTTTTGTATTATTACTTTTTAATAGTTATCTATTTTTATAATTGTGCTTCCTAATCTATATATAACTTTAATTATTTTACTCTTTTTACCAAAAAATTCAAGTTACTTTTTAACTATGTAACGTTTTGTTCATAAAAAAGCCTTCTAAAATAGATTAGATATTTATCATCAAGTTATTTGTTATAACGACGATAAAATCAATCATTTTAAAAGGTTCATATCATTATTGCCCATGATATATTTTAAATAGTAAAGGTTTAATACCATTAGACGTCCATTCTTCATATATCTTTTGTTTGTCAGCATTTTGGTGAATGATGGCAATACCACAATCTCCACCGCCAGCTCCTGAAGTTTTAGCAGCACCGCCATGTTGCTCAGCGATGTCACACAAATGTTTTAATTTCTCTGTTTCAATATCTACTGATGCTTGATTATCCATTTGACGAATGATAAGACGATTTTGACGAATCATCTTTTGTACACCTTTAATATTGTTAGTTTTAAATGCATGGATTAAATTTTCAACACATTGATGTGAACTATCTAAAAATTCGCCATAAAAAGCGGGATCAGATTTAAGTCTTTTAACTTCGCTAACTAGGTGTGGTGAAGATGCTGGTGAACCAGTCCATCCTATTAATACTTCCATATTTTCTGGCGCTTGTAATGGTTCGATATGAAGACCAGGCCAATTCTTGTCTAATACCGTATTTACTGAAGTCGTTTCGATTTGCTGCTTAACCCAGTCATGATCGAATGTACTATATGCTAACCAGCCACTATAAACACTTACGGCAATGTCGCCACAAGAACTTAAACTTTGTAATTTCATATTCGAAATAACTGCTAATTTATAAATATAAAGATTAGATAATTCTAATTCATAAAATTCGTTAAGTACTTTAACAACTGACACTAACACAGCGGCACTTGAACCAAGACCATACTTATTACCATTAGCATCATCTAAGTTACTATCAATTGTTAAATGAAAATGTTTTAGAGGGATATCACAACTCTTAGCATACTGTTCAAACACTTCTATGGCTGTAACAACATAATTTAATTGTTTAGCTGCCTGTGGATCAGAAATGACGATGCTATCTTCATCTCTATAAAATGTTACAGGTTCGTGATGTAATGTCTTTGAATGAATTGTACCTTCAACTTGATTTGAAGGTTCGATTGTTGCTGTAACAAAGCGATTTAATGCAATTAACACAGATTTATATCCTGGTTCTGTAACTGCATATTCACCAGCTATATAAAGTTTACCGGGTGCTTTGACCTGAATCATTCTATCAATTCCTTACTTAATTATTTCAACGCCTGTAGCGATAATATCACTTGCAATTATTTTTGAATCATCAAATTGTTTTTTAAATTGTTCAATCACTGCTTGTTTATTTTTCTTTTCAACAAGGACTTTCACATTTGGACCAGCATCCATTGTGAAATAACAAGGTAATCCCATTTCCCTACATTTGTGAACAATAGCCATTGCATCATAGCTTTCTTGTACTAAATATGTAAATGGCGGTTGAGCACCAAGGTTTGTAGCATGCATACGTAAACCATTTGCCTCAATCACTTCTCCAAGATGTTTAAAGTCTTTAGATGACATCGCGCGCTTAACTTCAGCTATATCCTCATCTACGTGATCTAACCAATATTGATAAAAGCGAGATGTATCACGTGTCAATGACATACCTGAACGACTGGATACTTTTTTAGATTGATTATTGATAACGACAAATATCATAGACAAATCATCTTCCCAATGATTTGCATCGACTGGATGAGCATATGATGTTTCGTCATCATGACCCTTTTCCCATTCAGCAAAACCACCGAAAATGCTTCGAGATGCCGAACCAGACCCACGACGTGCTAAACGAGATAAATCTTTATCTGTTAATCGAAGTTGTAAAGCTTCATTACAAGCTGCTGCGAGTGCTGCGTAAGCACTTGCAGAAGATGCTAAACCAGCAGCTGTCGGCACAAAATTATGACTATCAATACGAGCATGTAAATTTGTACCTGCTACTTCTCTAACAATATCCATATAAGATTGAATTTTTTTAGTTTCTTTTTCATTGGCTTTTTCACCATTTAAAATAAATTGATCATTTTGATAGTCACTGTCAAACGTTACTTCAGTTTCGGTATAAAACTTTTCCAATGATACAGATAGACTATTATTCATAGGGATAATTAACTTTTCGTCAGCTTTTCCCCAATATTTAATCAATGCAATATTTGTATGTGCACGCGCTTTGCCACTTTTTGCCAATGGGTTAACCTCCTAAATACTCAATCCATGTATGTGCAGCTCCTGCTTTTTCAACTGCCGCTACAATTTTTTCTGCAGTATGTAAATCTTCAGCTAGTAACAACATGCTTCCGCCACGTCCACCACCAGTCAATTTACCTGCAATTGCACCATGGGATTTTCCTATTTCTAACAACTCTTCTATTTTATCATGACTTACTGTTAAATTTCTTAAATCTTGCTGACATTCATTAAAAATATTGGCTAATTGTTTGAAATTATGATATTCGATTGCCTGACTTGCTTGGTATACTAAGTCCCCAATATTTTCAATATGTTTCATGTATTCTTGTGATTCACATAAATTGTGAACATCTTCAACTGCTTGTTTTGTTGAACCTTTTACGCCAGTGTCAATAACAACCATATAGCCGTTTAATTGAAGTGTTTTTAAAGTTTCAGCATGACCATTTTGAAACCATACTGGTTTATTAGAAACTATCGTTTGCGTATCAATGCCACTTGGTTTACCGTGAGCAATTTTTTCTGCCCAGTTAGCCTCTTCAATTAGTTCTTTATCACTTAAAGTTTCTCCTAGAAAATCATAACTTGCTCTAGTAAAAGCAACAGCTATTGCTGCACTTGATCCTAATCCTCTTGAAGGTGGTAAATTAGTTTGAATTTTAATTAATAATGGCTCTTCTACACCCGTTTTGTCGATAAAACGTGTCACGATTGATTTTAAATGCTCTGGCGCATCATAAAGAAGACCATCATAAACATCACTTTCGATGGCTGAATAATTTCCCTTTTCAAGGCTTTCTATTAACACTTTAATTTTACCGGCGTTAAATGGAATAGCTATAGCAGGTTGGCCAAAAGTTACTGCGTGCTCGCCTATCAAAATAATTTTACCGGTAGACTCCCCGTATCCTTTTTTTGTCATGTTATTATCACCTTTTATTATACCTTCACTAATCTGATTCTTCATTGTCTTTACGTGTTTATGTTTGTATATATAGTTTTTTACAGACTAATATTTTAACGAGTATCATTTGTAATGATATTATTACGATTTTAAATAACAAACTATATATTTTATACCTATATACAAAATCTTGAATATATTTACCTTTAACTAAGGTTTTGTAAACATTTTTACATTTTATAAGCTTAAGTCTGCTATTTTTATATAAATTTTTCCACCTAAACTATAATACTACAAATAATTCTTGGAATACACAGATTTATATATAATATAAGAAATTTAATGTACTCAATACATCATTTTTATAGTTTATTAAACTACGTTATCACTACAAAAACTATAAAAAACCGTCTTATTTTAAAGACATTAAACCTCAATATCGATTATATTGTGGTACTAAGTCATATTAAATAAGACGGCTAATTATTTTAAATTGTCATTGTTATCTAATTTATACTACTTTTCGTTCATTTTAGTTATCATTTTTGCATTACGGTCTATCATTTTATCAAAATAACCTTCATAGCGTTGCCACTCATCGTCAGTGATTGGGTCCATATTTAAGCGTCCACCTAAATCTTTGATGGCATATAGTAATAAAAACATGGTGTCTTGTACAGTAATCTTTTTATTTAAAAGCGTTTCAAGGGATGCCATGCATTGTGGTTCAATATCAGGATAAATAAACTTAGTTGTTTCACCTTTTAAAGCACGGTCATAAAAATGTTTCATCATTAATGCACGTTCTGAACCCGAACCTTCAACACATAGATAGACTTGAACTGCAATACCGCCTCTTACACGTCTTTGTGAAATGCCTGCAAATTTCTTACCATTAATACTTAAATCGAATTTTCCCGGGCAATAAGAATGTGTAATTTCAAGAGTATCTATCTCTATATCTTCGTCTTCGAACATTTTGGCAACAAGCAAATACATAACAGTAAATGCTTCATCAATTGTCGTTTCTGACTGCCCTTTGAACATTAATGAAATATTTAATATTCCTTGATCTAAGACAACCCCAAGACCTCCCGAATTACGTACAATCGCGTTATAGCCCATTTCATCTGTTAGATAGGCAATACCATCCTTTAAGAAAGGTAATCGAGAGTCATGAATACCGAGAATAACAGTATGTTGATGAATCCAAGTTCTCACTACGTTAGGTGATAAATCTTTACCTACACTTTCGCTAAACGTGTCATCAAAAGCAAATGATTGCATAGGTTCCAAACCACTGGAATGGTCAATGTATCGCCATTCTATGTCATTAAAATATTTATTTGCTAAGTCCATTATTGTAATGATTGTGCAGCAGTAATAATTGATAAGTTATAGACATCTTCAATTGAACATCCACGTGATAAGTCATTTACAGGAGAATTCAAGCCTTGTAAAACTGGACCAACTGCATCATATCCACCTAATCTTTGAGCTATTTTGTAACCAATATTACCTGCTTCTAAACTAGGGAAAATGAAAACATTTGCATCTCCTTGAATTTTAGCACCTGGCGCTTTTTTCTCAGCTACACTTGGTACGATTGCTGCATCAAATTGGAATTCCCCATCAATAACAACATTATCTAATTGTTCTTCAGCTACTTTATCTTGCGCTAATTTCAATGCATCTTGAACTTTAGTCACGTCATCTGATTTAGCAGATCCTTTAGTTGAAAAGCTTAACATAGCTACTTTAGGTTCCATACCAAAACTTTGTGCAGATTTAGCACTTTCAACAGCAATTTCAGCAAGACCTTGTGCATCTAATTCAGGGTTAATTGCACAATCGCCAAAGATATATTGTTCTTCGCCTTTCATCATAAAGAAGATACCAGATGTTTTTGATACACCAGGTTTAGTCTTGATAACTTGTAATGCTGGACGAACAGTATCACCAGTTGAATGCGCTGCTCCACTTACTAAGCCTGCTGCTTTACCAGTATATACAAGCATTGTTCCAAAGTAATTAACATTTTCTAATAATTCTTCAGCTTGTTCTTGTGTTGCTTTGCCTTTACGGCGTTCAACAAATGCGTCTACTAATTCTGCTTTCAATTCACTTGTTGAAGGATCGATGACTTCTATATTAGCAATATCCAAACCTTTGTCTTCTGCTAAGGATTGAATTTTTTCTTTATTACCTAAAACGATTGGTGTTACATAATCTGTAGTTTGTAATTGTGTAGCCGCAGTTAACACACGTTCGTCTTCCCCTTCAGGTAACACGATATTTACATTTTTTCCTGATAATTTGTTTTCTAATACATTTAATAGATTAGCCATAATGTCCTCCTTGAATTTCTTTTTCATAATAACGTTTACAAAACTAATTATACGTTATTTTAAAATAGAATTCCATTTCACTTTTTTGTAATCATTTACTTAGGAGCTGACTATTTATTTATGATAAAATTTAATGTGAATTGATATTATAGAATTAAAGGAGCGATAAACATGAGTGAAGCAGCCGAAACATTAGATGGTTGGTATAGTTTACATTTATTTTATGCAGTTGATTGGGCTACTTTTAGATTAGTCCCTCAAGAAGAACGCGAATCAATGATTGCTGAATTCGAAAGTTTCGTGAACGATAAATCTAAAGCTAGAAGCTCTCATACAGGAGACCAAGCTATTTATAATATTACAGGACAAAAAGCCGATTTATTATTATGGTTCTTACGTCCTGAAATGAAAGACCTTAATTTAATTGAAAATGAACTTAACAAATTACGTATAGCTGATTTCTTTATTCCGACATACTCTTATGTGTCAGTCATTGAATTAAGTAATTACTTAGCAGGTAAATCTGATGAGGATCCATATGAAAACCCTCATGTAAAAGCTAGATTATATCCTGAACTACCACATTCTGATTATATTTGTTTCTATCCTATGGATAAACGTAGAAATGAAACATATAACTGGTATATGTTACCAATGGAAGAAAGAAAATCATTAATGTATAACCACGGAATGATTGGACGTAAATATGCTGGTAAAATCAAACAATTTATCACTGGTTCTGTCGGCTTTGATGACTTTGAATGGGGTGTTACTTTATTCTCAGATGACGTCTTACAATTCAAAAAAATTGTTTATGAAATGCGTTTTGATGAAACTACTGCACGTTATGGAGACTTCGGAAGTTTCTATATAGGTCATATTTTAAACCCTGAAAACTTCAATCAATTTTTCAAAATTTAACAGTTGATTATCAGAGAATTCCTATTTTTATATGAATAGGGATTCTCTTTTCATATCTATAAACCAATTAAAAAAGTACACTTTGCAAGCAAAGTGTACTTCTGACGTGTAGTATCCTTGGGAGAACTTTAATCACTACTACGTATAAGTTAACTAAATTAAATATATTGTCGCTACCCAATATATTTTGTAATAGTTAACTAATATTAATTTAACCTTTTTGAAATATTTGAAACATTATTTTAGTGTTGAGTTATATATAAAATGCAATAAGTTTATATAAGTATCAATTTATACATTTTCCTTTTATTTTTCTAAATTTTATCGAAAAATCATGAATTAAATTGCTTATCAATTTTGTCACTCACTTCTTTTTTCTATATAGTTATTAAAACTGAAATGTTTTACAGCCTTTCTTTATCGCTATATAATGGTTTTTTCTCTTTTCATACTCTATAATTAATATATCTAAATTTAAAAATTTTAAAAACTGGTGATTAAATGACAAAAGTAGTAAATGAAAACGAGCATGAACGTCTCATCAAAGATGTGGTTATGTTAGCCGCACGTGTTTTACTTGAATCTGGTGCTGAAGGTACACGGGTAGAAGATACAATGAATCGCATCGCTAAAAAATTAGGTTATCAAGAAAGTAATAGCTTCGTTACAAATACCGTTATTCAATTTCATTTACATAATGAAGCAACCCCACGTATGTTTAGAATAAAAACAAGAGACACTAATTTAATTAAGATTTCACAAGCAAATGAAATTTCTCGTTTAATTACTAAAGGGACGATGGGTCTTGAAGAAGCTAAAGAAAAATTAGAAAAAATTTATGTCGCTAAAAGAGATAGCAGCCTTCCTTTTAAAGGATTTGCCGCAGCAATCATTGCAGTTAGTTTTTTATATTTACAAGGTGGTTCCCTAGTAGATATTATTACTGTTCTACTTGCAGGTAGTTTAGGTTATCTAGTTGTTGAAATACTAGATAGAAAGTTACATGCTCAGTTCATACCTGAATTTATAGGCTCTGTTGTTATAGCTTTGATTGCTGTAACTGGTCATACTTTAGTACCTCAAGGTAATCTTGCGACCATTATTATCGCTTCAGTCATGCCTATTGTTCCTGGTGTATTGATAACAAATGCGATTCAAGATTTATTTGGTGGCCATATGCTTATGTTTACAACGAAATCTTTAGAAGCACTTGTCACTTCATTTGGTATAGGTGCAGGTGTAAGTTCAATATTAATATTAATCTAGGAGAGTTGTTATATGTTTTGGATATTAAATTTTATATTTAGTTTTTTAGCATCTCTGTTCTTTTGTGTCATATTCGATGCTCCTAGAAAATTATATCTATCTTGTGGATTTGTTGGGGCTTGTGGTTGGATGGTTTACACACTGTTCTATAATGGATTAGAAGCTCATACAATATATTCCAGCTTCTTCGGTAGTCTTGCATTAGGTCTATTAAGTCACTATATGGCTAGATATAAAAAAGAACCCGCTATTATTTTTATGGTAACTGGAATTATACCTTTAGTTCCTGGTGGTCTTGCTTACGATGCTACTAAAAGCTTAGTTTTATTACACTTTAATAAAGCAATCAATACCATGCTTGAGGTTACATTAATTGCAGGTGCTATTGCTTTAGGTTTACTGTTTGCAGATCAAATTTCAAAAATCATTATTTCTGGGTTCGCTATAACTAGAAAAAAACTATAAATATAAAAAAAGTCATGATGAGTATTTAAGAGGTTCTCTCTTTTCTCATCATGACTTTTTAATTATTATTTATTTTTGACTGGTTCATCAACCATGTTTTCTACCTCATCTTCACTTCTGTTTAAAATTAATCTACTTAATTCATCGTTATCAATTTTTTTCAATTTAGGATAGCGAATGACAAAGAAAATCAATCCTAATACTAACCATACACCTAATGCAATATAAGATGGTAATGAAAGTGATGCTGGTGTACCAGGTATTAATAATAAACATAAGAAAATGAATGATACGACTGAACCAATAATACCGAATGTTTTATAAATTGGTGCATACGTATTACTTTGTTTATTGTAACTGAATAACTTAGTAGCAGATAAACAAGTCACAAAGTATGCTACAGAAACACCTGTTGAAGACATATCAACAATCCATGTTAACGCAGTACGTCCTAACCATGGTGCTATTAAAGATACCGCAACTAAGAAAATAATTGCTACATAAGGTGTCTTGTATTTACTATGAATGCGGCTAAATACTCTTGGCATAATTCCTGAACGTCCCATAGAGAATAGTAGTCTGCTGGCACTCATCAAGAATCCATTTAATCCAGTAAAGATACCCATCATAATAGCAATAGCTAATACAGCTAAACCAATATAACCAAATGCTGTTTGTGTTTCTGCACCTGTTAACCATAACTGGCCATTTAAACTTTTTTGATCTGTACTTAACCATCCTGTATATAAAATCATTACAACATATGTCATAGATGCTGCAAGTAAACTATACACAATTAACTTAAATGTTTTGTTTGGTGCAAAGTTAAATTCTTCGGCTGTTTGTGGTATATTATCGAATCCTACATAAGCCCATGGAGCAATTGCTACTATAGTGATAATAGACATGAACCAACCTTCATGTGGATTTGATAATGGTTTTAAGTTATCTAAGGCAAAGTTATTACCAAAGAATGAACCAAAGAACATTAATAATACTACAATAACCATAGCTACACAGAAATAATATTGTAATGACCCAGATACACTTGCGCCTCTAATAGCTATAAACATAAAGACAAGTAATAATACTGTTGCAATAATAATTTCAGTTATGTAGACATCCCAACCTGCAACTGAATACATTTTTCCGTTATTGAGTACACTTGGTAATAAAAATTTAATCAATAAACTAAAAGCGGTGGCATTCAATGCTACAACACAGACATAACCAAAGGTTAAGAACCATGAAGAGAAGAAACTTACATATCTACCAAAACTTAAGAAACTAAATGCAAATGCCCCACCAGAAACGGGGAATTTTTCTACTAAAGCACCATAACTTACTGCGATTAAAATCATAAGTATAGCGCCAATGACAATACCAATGGACGCAGCTACAGGACCTGCTTGCCCAATCCAATCCCCTGGTAGTATAAATGCGCCCCAACCAATACATGAACCATATGCAATCGCCCAAACAAACTTTTCTGATAAGTTCTTTTTGAGGTCGCCTCTATCTACCTTTTTATTTTCGTTATTTTCCATAATTAAAAACTCACCTCGATGTATGTGTATACCCGAAAAGGTGAGTCATGTAACTTAAATATCGAATTATTATTAATTTTATTTCAAAAACTGAACTAACGATTTTATTAACCTGAAAATTTAAACGTTGCAATAATTAACATTAACCAACCGACAATAAATAATACGCCACCAATTGGTGTAATAGCACCTAAAATGCGAACTTGTGTTAAAGCTAATACATATAATGAACCACTAAAGAATACAATACCAAAGAATATTAACCATCCAGCCCAATTAATGTTGATTGATGTTGTTCCGCCAATCACACCAATAATTAATAATGCTAGTCCATGGTACATTTGATACATTGTCGCTTTTTCCCAAACAGACATGTACTTTTCTGATAGCTTACCTTCTAAACCATGTGCACCGAATGCACCAGTTCCAACAGCCATCATTGTATTTAAGGCTCCTAATATAATAAATAATTTCATCATAATTTATGTTCTCCTTTATGTTTAAAAATCAAATATAGACTCACCATTGCCTATTTCATCATCAGTCGTCATTAAATTAGAATTAGAGATTGAATTCGTATTGGTTGGTTGAGATTTTGCACTTTCCGTATTAGAAACTTTTCCACCCATTGCTCTAATTTCTTCAACTGTCACATTATCATAGCCAGATTTACTATAATTATCACTCATTGGTTTATTCGCTGTACTTACCTCTGTATGCGTAAAATCATTACCTTTAGATTTTCCCATACTCATTTTGTCTGTAGCCGAAGATGTATAAAGTGCTGTAATGGTATGTATCGCATACATATGTTTCTCAAAATCTTGTTGTGAAGTTGATTCGTCAGCTTGAACGAGTTCTCGTTCAATTAATTGAATCACTTTGTCTTTATCCATGACTATTATCCTCTCTTTCACACCAATGAATAGGCGTTTTACCTTTTGATTCTAAAAATGAATTTGCTTTTGAATAAGGTTTAGAGCCGAAGAACCCTCTATACGCAGATAATGGACTTGGATGTGGTGACTTTATTATATAATGCTTAGATGTATCGATTAATTTTATTTTTTGTTGGGCGGGTTTTCCCCATAAAATAAACACAACATCTTCTCTTTCTTCTGAAATGGTACGAATCACTTCATCTGTAAATATTTCCCAGCCGATATCTTTATGTGAGTGGGCCTCACCTTGTCTTACAGTTAATACTGTATTAAGAAGTAATACGCCTTCTCTTGCCCAATCCTGTAAATGTGGTGACTGACGTCTACAACCTATGTCTTCTTCTAATTCTTGGTACATATTTCTTAATGAAGGTGGAAACTTAGCATTAGGTTGAACTGAAAAAGCTAATCCGTGCGCTTGATTAGGGCCATGATAAGGATCTTGCCCTAATATGACAACTTTAATGTCTTCAAACGGTGTTAAATCAAAGGCTTGATAAATATTTTCTCTATCTGGATAAACAATTTGTGTTGTATATTCTTTTTCAAGAAAGTCATGCATTGCCTTGAAATCATGTTTAGACGTAATATTATGAAAAACTTCAGACCATTCCATCCTTTTCACCTCAAAGATATTTTAACATATCTCTACCATCAAATTATAATTAGGTTAAATGTAAACTTTTATTTAAAATAAGTTTACAAATTGTCTTGAATTATATATAGTTCATAATAAGATGAATTAAAAGTTTGGAGAGACGTATATGTGTACAGGATTTTCATTTTACACAAAACAGCAACATCATTATTTAGCTAGAACTATGGACTTTGCTTTTGAATTTAACGGCATACCAACTGTAGTCCCTAGAAATTTTGACTATCAATTTGATTTAGAACCATCTATGAAACTCACTTACGGTTTTGTCGGCACTAATTTAAAGGTAGGTCGATATCGTTTTGGAGATGGTGTTAATGAATGCGGCATCGCTATTTCAAATCATTATTTTACTGGCGAAGCATCTTATAGCAAACATAAACGTTATGGTTATTTTAATTTAGCTCCTGAAGAATTTATCATATGGGTGCTTGGCTTCACTAAAAATATTCAAGACTTAAAGCAAAAAGTCAAAAAGGTCAATATTATGCATGAGAAGAATGAAACGTTGAACATTGTACCACCGCTTCACTTCATTATAACTGACCGTGAAGGTCATACTGTGTCAGTAGAACCACATAATGGTTTGCTTATTGTTAAAGACAATCATATAAATGTGCTTACTAATTCACCCAATTTAGAATGGCACATACAAAATTTAAGAAATTATGCTTTTTTATCTCCTGAAAAGTCTACTAATCATTTAGTAGGCAAATTATTAGTAAAATCTATGGGTGCTGAAGCAGGTACAAATGGATTACCAGGTGGATATACTTCTCCTGAACGTTTCGTAAGAGCAAGTTATTTAAGACATCAACTACCACAATCAAACGATGAAGAACAAAATTTGATTAATTGTTTTAAAATATTAGATTCTGTAAGCATTCCTCAAGGTGCCGTCATTGATGCTGGGGAAACACACTACACGCAATATCAATTAGTAATGGATAGTAAAAATAGGACTTATTTTTTAAAACCTTATTTCACAAACCAAATATTTAAAATTCAATTAAATGAAGACTTACTATCAAAAAATGATATGACATTTATCGATATTGATCATCAGTTAAAAATAACTCATCTTAACTAATTAGATAACATGACAAATAAACTTTATAATATGACACTATTTTATTTTGCTACTATGTGAATCGTGATATGATGGTAACAGTATTAGAAAACATTGGGAGTGAATTCAAATGGCATTAAAAAAAGTATTAACAATTGCTGGTTCAGATACTAGTGCAGGTGCTGGTATGCAAGCTGATTTAAAAACTTTTCAAGAATTAGACGTATACGGTATGGTAGCTTTAACTTCTATCGTAACTATGGATAAAGAAACATGGTCTCATGATGTAACACCATTACCTATGGATGTATTTGAAAAACAACTTGAAACTGCTATTTCTATTGGTCCAGATGCTATTAAAACTGGTATGCTAGGTACAGAAGAAATCATTAAACGTGCTGGTGAAGTTTATGAACAATCTGGCGCTAACTATTTCGTTGTCGATCCTGTTATGGTTTGTAAAGGTGAAGATGAAGTACTTAACCCGGGAAATACTGATGCAATGATTCAATATTTATTACCTAAAGCAACAGTGGTTACCCCTAATTTATTCGAAGCTGGTCAATTATCAGGATTAGGTAAACTAACTTCTATTGATGAAATGAAAAAAGCAGCTCAAATCATTTATGACAAAGGTGCTCAACACGTTATTATTAAAGGCGGTAAAGCTTTAGATCAAGATAAATCATATGACTTGTACTTTGATGGTAAAACATTCTATCAATTAACTACAGATATGTTCCAACAAAGTTACAATCATGGTGCTGGATGCACATTTGCAGCTGCGACAACAGCTTATCTTGCAAATGGTAAATCACCTAAAGAAGCAGTCATTGCAGCAAAAGCATTCGTTGCTTCAGCTATTAAAAATGGTTGGAAAATGAACGACTTTGTTGGCCCTGTTGACCATGGTGCTAACCGTCGTATAGAACAAATTGACGTTCAAGTAACTGAAGTTTAAATATAATCATAGATTTTATTAAATAGACTAGGCTTACACTATCGCATGTTTTGTATAGTGTAAGCCTTTTTCATTCTATTAATCACCTAACTTCTACCTACATATATAGTCGTAGTTGATTATCCAATGATAGACTGAGTTAAAGTTGATACCAAAGCCTCATGTCTAATGGTTGATGAACGTGTATGATATAAAGTGTAGAGAGATAAAGGAGGTATAACAACATGATTATTCATAAACAAGATATCCAAGACGGTATTCCTAAATACGAAATCATTACTAAAAAATTCAAATCAATCACTGTTAAGTTTGATGAAACCTTTAATAAAAATGATATCTATCGATTACTCTCTCTACTTGAAAATGACGTCGACAAAATGCATTTCAGTCACGCATGATTGTTATTTTCAGCAACAAGAATCTACAAATTTAAAGTTCAAAAGGTAAAAGATCCATGTTTCAAACGTTCAAACAATGGTTTTAAAGTTGCTTGTCCCCTAACTACAGACACTTTAAATGCCATCATCCCTAAAATACTCATCTTAATAACGATAAAAAGTGCTAATGTTAACCAAAGTTGTCCCCTTTGGTGGTTCAGAGAGAAACTTTGAACCTTCTTAACATTAGCACTTTTCTATTAAAAAAAGAGTCTTATGACAATTGTATTTAACAATTACCACAAGACTCACATATTAATTAAAAGTCTTCTTTTTCTTGTCGTTCTTTTACCCACCATAATGCTTTTTCAGGGTGAGCTTCATAATAAGCTTTATCTTTTTCATTATCTACGTTAGGGTAAGAACCTTTAAGTGACTTACCTGCTGTAGCTGCATGTAATAATGTAATAACTAAGAATCCAATAACACTAATTGCTGTTAAGTAATAAGCTGGTGCTAATACATTACCTGTAGCTTCAACTAACCATGAAGCAATTAATGGTGTTGTACCACCAAATAATGATACAGATACGTTAAATGTTACTGATAATGTACGATATCTAATATGTGTATAGAATATCGTTGGAAGTGATCCTGGCATTGTTGCTTCATAAGTTGATAAGAAGAATCCTAGAATTAAGACACCAATGATAATGAACGGTAATGATTTTGTTGCTAATAATGAAAATGCAACAATACTTAATAACGTTAATCCACCAGTACCGATTAAGAATACTTTCTTTTCACCTATTTTATCTGCCAATTTACCGAATCCTAAAGCTAATGGAATCATAATTGCCATGATACAAGTAATGATGACACTAGTTGTCGTTTGATCTACTTTTGCAACTTGACCTAAATATGTAGGTAAGTATGCTGTCACCATATAGTTCGTAACGTTAAAGAATACTACTGCTACGAAACAAACGATGATATCTTTGTAGTAATAACGAATGATACCAAAGAAATTAATCGTATCTCTTTTCGGAGTTTCTGCAACATCATTTTCAAATACAGGTGATTCTTCCAATTTTCTACGTAAGTATAATCCAAATAAACCTAAGAATAAACCTAAAATAAATGGAATTCTCCAACCCCATGCTTGCATTTGATCATGAGTTAAGAAGAAACTCAATAATGCAATCATAATTGAAGCTGCAATATAACCAGATAATGTACCAATTTCTAATCCACTACCTAAGCTATTACGCTTTTTATCTGGTGAAGACTCTGCAACATATGTCATTGCACCTGCATATTCCCCACCAGTAGAGAAACCTTGTAAAATACGCGCTAATAACAAGAGAATAGGTGCCCATATACCAATCGTGTCATAATTTGGTAGTAAACCAATTGTTAATGTAGACAGTGCCATTAATATAATTGTTGTAGTTAATACAACTTTACGACCGTATTTGTCTCCCACAATACCAAATACGATACCGCCTATAGGTCTAAGTAAGAATGCAATCGCTAACGCAGCAAATGTAAATATTTGCTGAATTTGAGGATTGTCGACTGGAGAGAAAAAGTTCGCTCCTATGTAAGCTGTCGTATAAGCATAAACACCAAAGTCAAACCATTCCATGGCATTACCAATACCGGTTGCGACAACGGTTTTTTTCGCTTTTTGAGCGTCGACCATGTTAATATTTTCTTTTTCGAAATCCATGTAATTTAACACTCCTTTGTATGTTACATAATTATACTATGATAGTTAATGTTGTCAAATTGATTCAATTTTATTTAAATTAAAAAATACAAATTTATTCATTTTACAGAAAATTAGTTAAAATAAAAAAATCTATTCAATCAAATCATCCATTAAGAAAAATTATTTAAAACAAATTCTATTTTATCTAATTTTTACAACAATTAACTTTACCCCATCTTCTTTATTCCAAACCGTTATCGTATCCTTATTTTTCATTGAATAATCAATATCTTCATTAATACCAATGGTTCTAAAGTATTTTATTTTATAAGAAGACCACGTTATATCGAGTTTATTCATCACAATATCACAAACTAATTGTCCTGGAACAATATCATCATGGATTTCATTTTTATCGTTTACACATGCCAAATAGTGTTTTATTAGTTGCTCATTTATCTTCATATCTGATTTACCTTTATAAATATTTGTTCTATATAAATACAATTATTATTATCTTTATTAATTTTCAAAGTGTAGGTGTATTTGATGAAATTTTTGATTTTAAGTACCTCTTTTTTGCGTAATTCTGCTTTATAATTTGTACATGTAACTAATTTATTGGTTTGGTATACTTTTGTTTCTTTCAAATAGATTTTTTCATTTATAAATTCCTGGAACAATGTGAATTCTGGCCATAACTTGGCACAAAATAATTCAGGAACATAACCCTTATATTCCACACCAATAATTTGACAATATCTCATTACCTCCTCTTCATTAAATCGAATTTCTCTTATTTCACTTTGTGTCCCATCGTTCGAATAAAGCTGCATTACCGAGGCCACCTCCTATACCCATAGTCGCTATTGTTCTAAAATTATCTTTCATATAAAACAATCGTGTCACTAAGGCTGCACCACTTGCTCCATATGGATGTCCAGACGCTAAAGCACCACCCCATTGATTTAATTTATAATCTGGTATATTTAATAATTTTTGTGAGGCTAAAACTTGTGCGCTAAATGCCTCATTCAGTTCTATTGCATCAATATCATGAATGGTTAATTCATAACAATTAAGTAAATTCTGTACAGCAGGTACCGGACCAATCCCCAGTATGTTAGGGTCTACACCTTTTGTCATGGCACCCTTAAAATATAGACCATTGTTAAATCCATAATATTTCGCTGTTTCAAGTTCCATAATTAAAACCAATACAGCTCCATCATTCTTCATACAACTATTTCCTACTGTCACTGTACCATTAGGTAATTGTGGCTTAAATCGCGATAATGTTTTTAAATTTAAATTAGGTTTTATACTTTCATCGTCTTCAAATTTTTCACCTTTTACTATTAAAGGGACTATTTCTTGGTTTATATTTCCATTTTCATAATTCAATCTTGTGCGCTGATGACTTTGATATGCAAATTGATCTTGGTCTTCCCGTGATACGTTGTATTTTCTAGCAACGTTTTCAGCTGCTTCAATCATAGTTGGATCCTGTCCCTTTGGTGCAAATGAAGCTTTCTCATAAAATTGAGGGAAATGTTGTTCATATACAGATTGAGGTCGTAGTATTTTCCATGGTGCTCGACTTGTACTTTCTACTCCTCCAGCAAGATAAATTTTTCCAGCTTCACTTTGTATCATTCGACAAGCATAAATGATACTTTCTAACCCCGAACCACATTGTCTATCTATCGTTAATCCTGGTATCGCATCATCAATGCCAGCCTCTAATAAAGATTTCCGTGCAATATTGCCACCATTTCCTACTGTATTTCCTAAAATAACTTCATCTAAATTAGCAATCACTTCTGAATAATTATCTTGATAATAGTTAAATAATGATTTTAATAATTCCTCTGGTTCTAGATGTTTTAATTTACCTCCATATTTGCCAAATGCTGTCCTTTTAGCTACAACAATAACGGGTTGTTTCATTATTTTAGTTCTCCTGTATTCCATCTTTTTTCCATTTCAAATCGAGATATTTTGCCGCTTCGTGTATACGACATTTTAGTTACCTTCTTTATCTTAGAAGGAATTTCGTACCTATCTATTTTATTCATTAAATACGTTTTCAATTGTCTATAATCTAATTCAATATCGCCTGTATATAGTAAAACAGCAATTTCTCCAAATTTATCATGTTGCTGTCCTATAACAATAGCTTCATTAATTCCATGGATTTTAGTAACTTCGCTTTCTATTTTAGCTGGATAAACGTTTTTACCGCCTATAATCAATCTTGACCCAACTCTTCCTCTTAAATACAAACATTGCTTCTCATCAATATGTGCATAATCACCTGTACTAATCCATTGATAATCATGTAATTCGTTCTCATCATTCACATAACCACTAAACGTCATATTACTTCTGACATATAATCGACCTATACCTTCTTCATCTTTGTTCTTTATTTGGTAATCAACATTTGAAAATAATTTACCAACTGATGATTCGGGTGCGCTTTGGTTTAAGTTATAACTTATAAAACTAGCTTCCGATGTCCCAAAAAATTCTATTAAATTTACATGAGATAACTGTTCTTTTAATTTATAGAACATATGCTTATTTAATTTAGCACCACTACTAAAAATACTAGACAAACATGTTGGCATATCATGATTGGACAATAGTTGATGTAACATGGTTGGCACTAAAAACATCGCAGTAGGAAGTTGAATGGTGTTCAATTTGTCAATGAGTTGTATCGAATTAAAATGATTTTGTCCAATAAACGTGCGACCAGTATAAAGAGCGTATATACAAGCATATAGTGACAAAGAGTGTGATAAAGGGCCAGGTGCTACAAATATTTTTTCTTGTCTTTGCATAAGCATTTCATTTTGTTCGAACGAAACAATCCATGACGGTTCGTTACGATAGTAAGCTTTAGGTAAACCAGTTGTACCTGAAGTAAAACCAATATGTAAGATATTAGTTGGATTATCTTTTATTGATGTCAGTTTAACTGCTGAGACTTTCGATATTTCATTTTCCATATTATGAAATGGTATATGATAAGTATTCATAAGCTCTCTAATCATTTTCAAACTCCATTTGCTATCCAATAAACACGGTACACAATCTAAAGACAATAAAGTCAAATAGTCGATAATATTTTTTAATGCATTATGATGGCATAATGCTACCCTGACGCCTTTTGGGATAGAAGTCATTGTTTTTTTGTTTTGGTTTATCAATAAACATATTTCATGGTACGTAACTGTTTCATCATCAATAATCACAGCTCGTTGATCTGATTTTGTTATAGCATATTGTTGTAATTGTCGAAGTAATTCTGACATATTCCCACCTACAAATGTTAACTTATTTGTATATTATATTAACATTTAATTTGTTTCATTGATAAATAAAAAAGTTAGAGCATTTTTAACTGTCATTTTAATGACTTAATACTCTAACTTTAATTGATATATTATTTATTTATCATGTTTGTAAGTTATAAAACTCTAATTATCTCGTCCACTTCACTTAATACATAATCTGGATTTTCACTGATTAAATCTTTTGATGAATGTGAACCCCAAGTTACTGCACAAGATTTAATTCCAGCTGCTTTAGCCATTTGAATATCAAATATAGCATCCCCGATATATATACTATTCGCTGGATTAAGGTTATGATTTTGAAGAATGTACTGTAATCCGTCTGGGTCGGGTTTATAATGTTTCACTTTATCAGAACCAATAGCTTCTTTAATAAATCGACTCAAACCTAAATGTTCTAAATTCCTTTGTAATACATTCGTTTTTTTACTAGATACAACAAACATTTGCTTATTTTGTCTACTTAATTGATCTAGTGTTTCTGCTATTCCAGAATAAGAACATAAATATCTCGCCTCGAATTGTTGATACTGTTCTCTAAAAAGTTGTATCAGTTGATCTAACGCTTCTTCAGATAAAAAACGATCACTCATCTCCATAAATGACTTTTCAATTGGTATTCCCATATAATGAATAATTTCTGAATCACTTGGCTCTGTTAATCCAAATTGTGCAAAGGCTTCTTTAGTCGCCTCAATTGAACATTGCTTTGAATCTGCTAATGTCCCGTCAAAATCAAAAATATAATTATCAAAATTCAAATTATTCACCTCTAAAATATCAAATTAAGGTTTATCTTTTTATTATATAACAAAATTAACATATATTATGCCATAATAAAAGCTGAGACATCTTTCTATGTCCCAGCCTAAATTGATTATTTATTCTAAGTTTGCATGATTATTTTGCATTGTCGTTTCGTCAACATTAAGTTGGTTCATTAAACCAATCACAATACTATCTAAAAAGATTTGAGACGATTGTTCGAATAAACTACCTAATGGTTGATTTGAACCTTCAGCATCATGTTTAGTACCTGCTGGCAATTCAACAACCGTGTCTGCAATTTCACCAATTGCAGAATCAAGTTTAGTAGTTAATAGTACAACTTCTGCTTCCACTGATTTTGCTTTATCAGCTAATAAGCGTAAATGTTCTGTAGAACCTGAACCAGAAATGACAATGAATAAATCGCCTTTTTGTATAGATGGCGTCGTTGACTCACCAATGACAAATGCTTGCTTGCCTAATTGATTCAATCTCATTGCAAAGCTATTTGCAACAAATCCAGAACGACCCTTACCTGCAACGAAGATTCGTGAAGCTTCTGTTACTTCAGAAGCAAATCCGTCGAATTCTTCATCCTTTACGTGAGATAAAGTTCCTTTTAACTCATCTAAAATGAGTTGATAATTATTAAATTTAGTCATAATTACTTACCTTCAATAGCGTCACGACATTGTTTAGCAGCTTCTACAGGATCGTCAGCGTTAGCAATACCGCCACCAACAATAACTAAGTCAGGATCTTCTGCAACAATATCTTTAATAGTATCTGGTTTAATACCGCCAGCTACAGCTACTTTAGAATTTTTAATTACTGATTTAACTTTACGTAAGCTATCTAATGGAGATTGTCCTTCTGCTTGTAAATCATAACCAGTATGGACTGCAATGTAGTCAGCACCCATTTCGTCTAATTCTTTTGCGCGTTTTTCTAAATCTTGCACTGCAATCATATCTACTAATAATTGTTTATCATTTTTGTGTGCTTCTTCTACTGCCGCTTTAATTGAAGCATCTTCAGCTACACCTAAAATTGTTACAACATCTGCACCAAATTTAACTGCTTGGCTAACTTCATAGTCCGCTGCGTCCATGATTTTTAAGTCAGCTAAAACTTTTGCATTGTTAATATTTTCATTTAAATGTTGTACTGCAGGTAAACCTTCATTAATAACGATTGGAGTACCAATTTCAACAATATCAACATATTCTTCTACTTTTTTCGCTAATTCTGCTGCTTCTTCTTTATTTAATAAGTCAATTGCTAATTGTAATTCCATTATAATTCATCCTTTCAGTTTAAACTGTTTTTTCTCTCACATTGAATGAATTACCCTTTAAACTTTTACTTTAAACGAAGCGTATATTTATAAGCTAATCGACATCCGGTGCAGCTGCATCATCTACATATATTTCTACATTAGCATGTGTTTTTAAAATGGTAGATGGAATATCTTCTGATATAGGTTGAGTTAATAAATTGTTTATGGCTTGTCTTTTTTTCTCGCCAAATGCCAATAATATAATTCTTTCAGCTTTAATGATGGATTGAAGTCCCATAGATACTGCCTGTTTAGGCACTTCAGACTCATGATTAAAGTATCTACTATTCGCTTTAATCGTACTTTCAGTTAAATCAACTACGTGAGTTTCACTATCAAAATCTGTTCCAGGCTCGTTAAATCCTATATGCCCATTTTCTCCAATACCTAGCAATTGAACGTCGATAGGCCCCTCAGATTCAATGATTTGATTATATCGTTTCACTTCTTCATCTAAGTTGGAGACATCTCCATTTGGTATATGAATATTTTGACGATTGAAATACGGATACTGATTAAATAAAATTTGATTCATATAATAATGATAACTTTGATTGTGTTCAGGCTCTAAACCAACATATTCATCTAAATTAAATGTTGTTATCTTTGATACATCTAATTGATTTTTCTTTAATAACGAAACTAAATGTTCATAAACATTTGTCATAGTTCCACCAGTCGCTAAACCTAAATTACTATTTGGATATTCATCCATTTGTTTAAATAATTCGCAAGCAACATAAAATGATGCTAATTCTTTAGTGCCTAAATTAATAATTTTCATAATAAATCACCTCAAATAATTACTACCAAACAATATAATAACCAACCCCTTAATTACATTTTGGATTATAACACGACACAACATTTTTCCGTAATAAAGTGATATCCCTTCATGAAAATGTTAATATAGGGAAATAATTACAAAATTAATTAAATAAATTGAGCAGAGATGTACATTTATTGAGTTGTTTTTAGTAAAATAGACTGATAAACACATTGAATGGTGTAAGGAGTGAACGTGTTGGAACCTATTAAATATGAAGAAGTAATGGATTTATTAACTTCTTATGAAAACAAACCCGTTTACCTACATGTTGAAACAACAAATGGTGCTTATGCTAACCATTTTGATGAACGTGTATTTAATGCTGGTACTTTTTTGAGAAATATACAAGTAACATTTGAACATGCACAACTTAAAGGTGGAGATAAAGATCCATACCGTATCGGATTAAAACTTCGCGACGGAGGTTGGGTTTATGTTCAGGGACTAACACATTATGAAGTTAACCAAAATAATGAATGTCTCATAGCTGGATTTAATTATGAAGGACAATTGGCTGCTACATTAGAAATTAGCGATAAGCCATTTACAATATAGAGGAGGTAAGATTCATGACAGATGAAAGACATGTACTCGTGATATTCCCTCATCCAGATGATGAAACCTTCTCATCTGCGGGAACAATCGCAAGTTATATCGAGGCAGGCGTTCCGGTAACATATGCTTGTTTAACTTTAGGCCAAATGGGCAGGAATTTGGGTAATCCTCCATTTGCTACTAGAGAATCATTACCAGATATTCGTGAAAAAGAATTGGAAAATGCCGCTAAAGCGATTGGCATTACTGATTTAAGAAAAATGGGACTCAGAGATAAAACTGTTGAATTCGAACCACATGATCAAATGGATGATATGGTTAAAAATTTGATTGATGAAACTAATCCTTCATTAATTATTTCTTTTTATCCGAAATTTGCAGTTCATCCAGACCACGAAGCAACTGGTGAAGCAGTAGTAAGAACTGTTGGTCGTATGCCAGAGAATGAACGTCCAAGATTAACATTAGTTGCGTTTAGTAATGATGCACCCGATATATTAGGTGAACCTGACATCCAAAATGATATTTCTAAATATAAGGATATTAAAATTAAAGCCTTTGAAGCACATGCTTCACAAACTGGACCATTTTTAAAAGAATTAGCAAGTCCACAAGTTGGTGGAGAAGTTCATAGCTTTTTAGAAATTGAACCATTCTGGACTTATCATTTCGAATCTTAATGGAGGTTAACAATGACAGAATTTGATTTATCTACACGAGAAGGCCGATGGAAACATTT